>Ga0265327_10000630_pt1 | contig 57536 bp, 60 predicted proteins | sample 41621metaG_FD_202089 | JGI IMG/M metagenome (GOLD analysis project Ga0265327, IMG submission 202089) | Rhizosphere microbial communities from Carex aquatilis grown in University of Washington, Seatle, WA, United States - 4-16-21 metaG | ecosystem: Host-associated > Plants > Roots > Rhizosphere... | reverse complement strand
TGCGGTGCCCATGTCAATCGTCGGCGGTACCGGGAAGTACAACAAGGCCCACGGCGACGGGACCGCGCAAGTGCCGCCCGATGTGCCCAATCAAACCGACGCCAACTACGTCCTCAGCGTGGTGCTGGGCTAGCCACTACAGCCGCAACTAGCCCCAACGGTTCGCAAGCAACTTGAAACTCGGCATGTCTTCCAGAGACACCAGCGCCTCGTAGATGCGCTCATACCCGGTGCTGGCGATCCGCCACGACCCGTCTTCGTCCTTGCGGTAGGTGTCGGCGTAGTAGCCCGAGCCACGGATCATCGCATGACCCGGCACGATCACCGTGTCCTCGAAGACCCACGAACCGTGCGCGGTTGTCTCCGAGTCGATCTCGATCTCGGGGTGGCTGGCGATGTGTGTGGTGATGATTCCGTTGTCGAGGTTCGTCCGCATGAAGTCGACGACGTCCGATCGCCCGGTGTAGTGCACCGGCTCGCCCATGGCATGCGTGCCGTAACGGGTCACGACATCTGCAGCGAGACAATCGCCGAAGCCGTCCCAATCCTTGAGGTCCAAGGTTCGGAAGTACCGGTATTTGAGTTGACGAATGTCTTCGATTGCCGCCGAGCTGCCCATCACGCGACACTAGAACACGTTTCAGTTCTTGTAAATGCATACCGAACAACATGGCCATGTCGGCACGACGGCACGTCTCACATCCGTGCCGGCACAAAGCGATTCCACGATCCCGATGTCGGCGAGTTGGTTCTGGCCTACGACGAACTCGCGATCACCGCTGAACCGGGTCACGTGCCGGTGGCCTACCCCGCAGGGCCTGGTTCCCGCCGGCAGAAAAACTCCACTGCTGGCGTCGCCGGCGGCGACCCGGGTTTGACGTCATGCACGGAAAGCAATTGCCCGACCAGGGCATATTCTACCCTCCATCGAGATTAAACCATTGTCCCACAATATATTTCATTCTCGACGAGGTAAGTGATCCGACCTATCATCGATGTCATGACACAGAAATTCGCGTCAGCCGACAAAGTCGATCTGTCGGAGCTGGTCGGCTTCATCCGAGACAGACACAAGATGATCTTGACGACGTTTCGTGCGGACGGGTCGCTGCAAAGCTCGCCTGTCACCGGCGGTTTGGATGCGTCTGGCCGAGTGGTCGTCGCCAGCTACCCGCAACGAGCCAAGTGCGCGAACATCCGCCGACGACCCACCGCCAGCGTGCTCGTACTCTCGGACGAATTCAATGGCGCCTACGTGCAGATCGATGGAGACGCGGAAGTCATCGATCTTCCCGATGCCGTCGAACTGCTCGTCGACTACTACCGGACGATCGCAGGCGAGCATCCGAACTGGTCCGAGTACCGCCAGGCGATGATCGACCAGGGAAAGTGCTTGATCCGGATCACGCCGCGCCGCTGGGGACCGCTGGCAACGGGCGGCTTCCCGCCACCACGCTGACCGTTGTTCGCGCCGTGACCCATCACCCCTGGCCCGAATGTCAGCAACGAATGGCTCGAGCCAGTGACCGACGAGGCGTACGGAAACTGCGGAAGCATGAGAAAACATGAGCCGACTTGCTGTTGGTCCAGGGCCGCCGGGGGCGGTCCGTTTCGAGGTGCCGTGACGCCAGGGTTGATCTCAACCTTGGTTTAGGTTCTAGCGTGGAATACATGTCCTTCAAACCACACGAAATCGAATACATGAAGGCGGCAGACCTCGGGCGACTGGCCACGATCCGGCCCGACGGTACACCGCAGGTCAGCCCAGTGGGCTTCACCTACAACGAGGAACTGGGCACAATCGACATCTCGGGCTACAACATGGCCAAGAGTCAGAAGTTCCGCAACCTCGCCCAACACGACGAGGTGGCCTTCGTCGTTGACGACATCGCCTCGCGTGACCCATGGCGCGTACGTTGCCTGGAGATACGCGGCACCGCCCAGCAGGCCGTGACAGCGTCGGGACAACATGGCCCCGCAGGAGATGCCCTCGACTCCGAGATCATCCGCATCACGCCGCGTCGCATCATCAGCTTCGGCATCGACGACACCGATACCGAACCCCACCTGCTCAAAGCAGACAGCCGCAACGTCTGAGCCCAGGGTCGGGTGGGACGGACCCGGTGTATGAGAAAAGGCCAGGGTGCATCTGCGCCCTGGCCTTCCTTCACTGCTTATTCAGTTGTGGAGCTGCCGGGAATTGAACCCGGGTCCTACGGCATTCCCTCAAGACTTCTCCGTGCGCAGTTCGCTATGCCTCTACTTGGATCTCCCGGTCACGCGAACAAGCCGAGATGACGATCCCAGTCGCTGTTTGATGTCCCCACGGGCCCCGCGACCGGCCCCGTGGGTGGGTCCCTCTAGTCGATGCCAGGGTCCGGGCCGAGGGCGCTCCCGGTCTGACAGACACGCGGTCGCTACTTAGGCAGCGAGGGCGTAGTCGCGCTGATGAGAATCGGCGCTTAATTGGTTTACAACGACGCTTACGGTGGTCAGTTGCCTGCACCGGCACGCTTCTCTTGATTCGATGCGCGAAGTCGAAACCGTTCAGCCCCTCGCACCCCCGCCGACTTTCGGCAGGACACTCCATCATACCGGTAATGCCGACAAGCTCCACCGAATACCCGGCGCGGCGACAAATGGCCAGGTCAGATGACGTAACCGAGGTTCTCGACGATGCGTCGACCGACCTCGGCGTCACCCTCGAATTCGATGACCACCGGCCGGACCACGCCCAGCGGTCGGCCACCGCAGAGCCGGGTGAACTGCCAGCCGTCCATCCGGATCACCGTGGTCGGTTCGGCGCCGCCGAAGTCTTGGACGACGGCCGCCCGATCACCTACGGCAACGCGGATGGTGCGCGCCATCGGACCCGTCAGTTCGATCTCGACCCGCGATCCGTCCGGCGCTCCCCCGCGCTTGGCGACGACGAACCCCATCATCGTCTCGATCTCGTCGAGCGCCAGCCGCGCTTCGGGCTTCTGCAACGCCGCATCCGACGCCACCCGCGCCACGGATTCGCGGATGTCCTGCTCATGCATCCACGAGTCGAATGTGCGGATCCGCATGAAGCGGCCGACGCTGTCCTGCCCGGCCGGCGTCATCGTCGGGGTGTTCCACTCCTCGTCCGACATCGCGGTCAGCGTGGCCCGGCGGTCGTCGGTGACGGCGCGAAACTTCTCCAACAGCTCGGCGCTCGAGAGCGCGGCCATCGATCGGTTCCAGCACTCGTTCATCACCCCGATGGGGTTGTGCACGTGGTCCAGTTCCGAGACGTCGATGTCGGCCTCCGGCACCGGCTCGCCCTTGAGCATCAGCTCGGTGCCGATGAGGTGCGCGACGACATCCCGGACGTGCCAGCCCGGCAGTTCGGTCTGCGTGGTCAGCAGTTCCGCCTCGGAGATGGTGGACAACAATGTGTCCAAGTCATCCCACACCCCGAAGAGGGCGGGCAAGACGTCGGACTTTTCCAGGACGGTCACGGGTCGCGTTGAGCTGCTCACCGGCTGACCGTACGACGACAGACCCCTCCGCACCGGGAAATCCGCGATGCGTCCCAATTCCGTCATGCGACGATGGCCCCATGGGGGACGACCGGGCCGAGGCGCAACGTCTGCGGGACATCACGGTGATCCGCAAGGTGCGGGACCGCATCGACCGGGAGTACGCCAAGCCGTTGAATGTCGAAGACCTGGCCCGCGGCGCGCACATGTCCGCCGGCCACCTCAGCCGGGAGTTCCGGCGCATCTACGGGGAATCGCCCTACTCGTACCTCATGACGCGACGCATCGAGCGGGCCATGACGCTGCTCCGCCGCGGCGATCTCAGCGTCACGGATGTCTGTTTCGCCGTTGGCTTTTCATCACTGGGCACATTCAGCACCCGATTCGCCGAGCTGGTCGGCGTGGCGCCCAGCGTGTACCGCCGCGACCATTCGCAGGCGGCCGACGGCATTCCCGCCTGCCTGGCTCGTCAGGTCACCAGACCGATCAGGAATCAAGAAGCACCGCCGCACTGACCGCCACTACCGTGACGGACATGGACATCTCGATTCACTACGCATTCCTGCCCCATACCGACGCCGAAGCCGCGCTCAGGTTCTACCGCGACGACCTCGGCTTCGAGGTTCGCAAAGACGTTGGCTACCAAGACATGCGGTGGATCACCGTCGGGCCGCCCGGGCAGCCGGGGACGTCGATCGTGCTGCACCCGCCGGCCGCGGACCCCGGTATCACCGACGACGAGCGTCGCACCATCCTGGAGTTGCTCGCCAAGGGTTCTTACGGCGCCGCTGTCACGCTGGCCACCGATGATCTCGACGCGCTGTTCGCCCGGCTGGAGGCGGCGGGCGCCGACGTCCTGCAAGAGCCCACCGACCAGGACTACGGCGTGCGGGACTGCGCATTTCGCGATCCGACCGGAAATCTGATCCGGATCAACCAGCTCTGATCCTGCCGGCTACCCGGCGGCGATCATCGCGACCGAGCCGAGCGCCAACGCCATGCCGACGGCCTGCCAGGCCCGCACGCGCTCTTTGAGCACCACCATGGCCAGCGCGACGGTCGCCGCCGGATAGAGGGATATCAGCACACTCGCCAATGACAGCATCGAGGCCTGCAACGCCAGCAGCATCCCCACGTTCGCGATGACGTCGAGCGCCGCCGCGACCAGTGCGAGCTTCAGCGGAAGTCCGTCTGGCAGAGCGAAATTGCGGGTCGCCACCGCGGCGACCATCACCACCGCGGTGGCCGCGAAGCGGGCGAACACCAACGGCCAGAGCTTCGCGTCGTGCGGCACCTGATGGATCACGGCGAAGCTGAGCCCGAACGTCAACCCCGAACCGACCGTCAGCCAGGCGACCTTGGCGGTGAACCGATGGGGTGTCTCGTCCTCATCGGTGGCTTGGGCGCTGACCAGCGCCACCGCGACCAGCGCCAGCGCGATCCCGGCGATCGCCATCGCGCTGGGCCGCTCCCCCATGGCGACGCCGACGGCAATCGGCCCCGCCGACACCAGGATCGCGGTCAACGGCGAGACGACGGATATCGGTCCAGAGCCCAATGCCGCGTAGAACCACCAGATTCCGAACGCCTGGAAAACGCCGCACAAGACGCCCCAGAGCACCGCATTCGACGAAACCTGGCCGCCGACAACGCACGCCATCACCGTCAGCAGCACGCCGGCGACCGGATATGACACCAGCACCACGCGCAGCGCCGCGACGCGTCTGGACGCGATGCCACCGACGAAATCGCTGATGCCGTAACCCAGGGCCGACAGCAGCGCCAGCAGGACCCCGGTCAGATCTTGCCCTTGAGACGTCGGCCCATCTCGCGGGTGATCTCGCGCTGCGCGTCCCGCTTGGCGATGTCCTGGCGCTTGTCGTGCGCTTCTTTACCGCGGGCCAACGCCAACTCGACCTTGACCCGGCCATCGGAGAAGTACAGCTTCAGCGGCACCAGCGTGTAGTTGCCGTCCCGCAGCTTGCCGACCAGCATGTCGATCTGCTTCCGGTGCAGCAACAGCTTTCGGTTGCGCCGCGGCGCATGGTTGGTCCACGTGCCGTGGTGGTACTCGGCGATGTGCAGGTTGCGCAGCCACACCTCGCCGTCGTCCACGGTGGCGAACGCATCGGCCAGCGACGCCAGGCCTTCGCGCAGGCTCTTGACCTCGGTTCCGACCAGCGCGATACCCGCCTCGTAGGTATCGATGATCGAATAGTTGTGTCGCGCTTTGCGGTTGGTGGCAACGACGGAGTTGTTGCCCGACTTGTCCTTGTCGTCCTTCTTCTTTGCCATCGTCATCGCCTGATATACGCGCGCAGCGTGGCGTACGCGGTGATGCCCGACATTCCGAGCCCCAGCAACAACATCCACGGCGCGCAGAAGACGAGGACGTCGGCATAGTCGACCTTGGCGATCAACCCCGCTTGGTAGAACTGGTTGAGCACGTCCTCGAGGAACATTGCGCGCACGATGATCAGCCCGATCACGGCGAGCACCACACCGATCAGCGCGGCGATCAACGCTTCGACGAAGAACGGCAATTGCGTGTACCAGCGCGAGGCACCGACCAGCCGCATGATGCTGATCTCGGTGCTGCGGGTACGTGCCGCGATCAACACGGTGTTGGCGATCAGCAGCGTCGCGGCGATGGCTTGGACCAGCGCCACGGCGAAGGCCGTTGCGCTGACGCCATCGAGGATGCCGAACAGGCGGTCGACCAACTCCTTCTGATCGGTCACCTGGCGCACGCCGGGACGGCCCCGCAGCGCGTCCTCGAATCCCTTGTGCTGCTCCGGATTGTCCAGCTTGACGACGAACGATGCGGGGAACGCCTTCTTGCTCGCGTAATCCTTGAACGCCGGAATCCGGCGGACCGCGTCGTCGTACGCCTGGTCCCGGTTCATGTAGCGAACCGACTTCACATCCTTGCGATCGTCGATCAACTTACGCAACGACTTACACGGATCCGCGTCGCAGTTCGGGTCGTTGGACGAGACATCGTCGGTCAGGAACACCTGACTCTCCACGCGGTCCAGGTAGATCTGCTTCGACTGGTCGGCCAGCCGGACCACCAGCAGACCACCGCCGAACAGGCCGATGGAGATGGCGGTCGTCAGGATCATGGCGACCGTCATGGTGACGTTGCGACGAAATCCAGTCAGGACTTCATTGACAAGAAAGCCGAAGCGCACTTAGCGATCCATTCCGTAGACGCCGCTCTGCTCATCGCGGATGAGGCGGCCGAGTTCGAGTTCGATGACGCGCTGACGCATCGAGTCGACGATGTGATGGTCGTGGGTGGCCATCACGACCGTCGTGCCGGTGCGGTTGATCCGCTCCAGCAGGTCCATGATGTCGTTGCTCGTCTCAGGGTCCAAGTTGCCGGTGGGTTCGTCGGCCAGCAGCACCAGCGGCTTGTTGACGAAGGCCCGGGCGATCGCCACCCGCTGCTGTTCGCCACCGGACAGCTCGCCGGGCAGCCGGTTGGCCTTGCCCGACAGGCCCACCATCTCCAGCACGTCCGGCACGACGCGGTTGATGGTGTCCGGGCGCTTGCCGATCACCTCGAGCGCGAAAGCGATGTTCTCGAAAACCGTCTTCTGCTGCAGCAACCGGAAGTCCTGGAACACGCAGCCCAGCACCTGACGCAGGCTCGGGATGTGCCGGCTCGGCAGCTTGTTGACGTGGAACTTCGAGACGCGGATGTCACCCGAGGTCGGCACCTCGGCACCGAGGAGCAGACGCATGAACGTCGACTTGCCGGAGCCGGACGGACCGATGAGGAAGACGAACTCACCCTTGTCGATCTTGAGCGACACGTTGTCCAGGGCTGGGCGTGCCGAAGACTTGTAGTTCTTGCTCACGTGGTCGAGGGTGATCATCACGGCACGCCAGTGTAGTCGGACGCTGAGGTGTGACGGTTGAGGCTGACGCTGCTAGCTCGCCGCCGGTGCCGCACCGGGCGAAATGATGGTGGTCGTGACCGGGCCGTCGGGCGGCGCCGCGGCCGGGAGCGGGCCGGGCGGCGGAGAGGGTGCCGGAGCCGGAGTTGGAGCCGGGGCCAGGCCGGGCAGTATCGGCAGCGTGATCGGCGGCAGTCCCGGCGCCGGGGTGATGACCGTCGTGGTGGGCGCGGGCGATGACGTGCTGGACGTGGTCGAGCTGGTCGTGGTCGAACTCGTCGTCGTCGGATCGGTCGTGTCGGTGGTGGTCTCCGTCGGCGTCGGCCGGTACGTCGACTTGGGGCGCGTGTTCACGTCGGTGCGCGGCACCCAGGTGTACTCGGGATTGGGCACGAAGCCGGGCGGCACCACCGCGGGGGGCGGTGTCGGCGCGGGTGGCGGCGGCGCATAGGTCTGGTGGAGCCAGTACGCGACGAAGAAGGCCACGATCAAGCCGACCGTCGACGTTCGCACCCGCCCCAGGATGTAGGCGGGCCAGGCGCGGTCAGCGCGTTTGACCGCGATACGGGACAGCGCATTCATCGTGGTCCGTCCCCCGGCCCTTGCGTCTTTTCCTCTGCGCCACCGACGGTGGCGGGGTGCACCATCGCCTCCACTTCTGGTTCGCTGTCGCGCGGGCTCTCGATGCCGGCCCGGCCCAGCGCGGCGACGACCATGACGCGCAATCGCCGGCCGACCTCGAACTGCTTGCCGGGTAGCGTCCGCGCCACCATCCGCAGGTTCACGGTGTCCAGTTCGATGCTCTCCACACCCATCAGCTGGGGCTTGTCGAGGAGCAGCGCCCGCAATTGGACGTCCGCCATCGCGCGCTCACACACGCGGTTGAGCACGTCATTGACCTTGCCCAGGTCCGCGGTCGTGGGCACCGGGATGTCCACGACGGCACGCGCCCAGTCCTTGGACAGGTTGACGGTCTTGGCGATCTGCCCGTTCGGGATCGTGTAGACCTCGCCGTCGCTGGACCGCAGCTTGGTGACGCGGAGGGTGACGTCCTCGACGGTGCCCTCGGCCGGAATGGTGATGCCGCTGACGGTGAGGGACACGAGGTCACCGAAGCCGTACTGCTTCTCGGTGATGATGAAGAACCCGGCGAGCAGATCCTGCACGATGCGCTGGGCACCGAAGCCCAGTGCGGCGCCCAACACCGCGGCGGGGGCGACCAGCGAGCCGATCGGTATGCCCAGAATTTCGATCACGTCGACCAGCACCACCACCGACACCAGGCCGATGGCCACGTACGAGATCACCGAGGCGACGGCCTGCCGGTGCTTGGTGGTCTCGGACCGGACCAGCGCGTCGCTCTCCTGGAACCGCTCGTCGATGCGGGAGGTGATCCGGTGCGTCATCCAGCCGACGAACCGCGCGATCAGCATCGCCGCGATGACGAGCATGACGATCCGCAGCCCGCGGGTGATGATCCATTCGCCGATCGAGCCCCGCCAGAAGTCGTGCCACTGCTGGGCCCACCAACCGAGCGACTCCGGTTGGCTCGCGGCTATCAGAGAAAAATTAGTCATCGTCTTTTCGGTTGCGCCAGCGGATTCCGGCTTCCAGGAAGCCGTCGATATCGCCGTCGAGAACCGAGGCCGGGTTGCCGACCTCGAACTCGGTGCGCAGGTCCTTCACCATCTGGTAGGGATGCAGCACGTACGAGCGCATCTGGTTGCCCCAGGAGCTGCCGCCGTCGCCCTTGAGGGCGTCCATTTCGGCGCGCTCTTCCTGGCGCTTGCGTTCCAGCAGCTTGGCGCTGAGCACTCGCATCGCGGAAACCTTGTTCTGCAGCTGCGATTTCTCGTTCTGACAGGTCACGACGATGCCGGTCGGGATGTGCGTCAGCCGGACCGCCGAGTCGGTGGTGTTCACGGACTGACCACCCGGGCCGCTGGACCGGTAGACGTCGACGCGGATGTCGCCTTCGGGGATGTCGATGGAGTCGGCGGTCTCGACGACCGGCAGTACCTCGACGTCGGCGAACGACGTCTGGCGGCGACTCTGGTTGTCGAAGGGGCTGATCCGCACGAGCCGGTGAGTGCCCTGCTCGACCGACAGCGTGCCGTAGGCGAACGGCGTGTGCACGGCGAAGGTCGCGCTCTTGATGCCCGCCTCCTCTGCGTACGACGTGTCGAAGACCTCGACCGGATACCCGTGCTTCTCGGCCCAGCGGATGTACATGCGCATCAACATCTCGGCCCAGTCGGCGGCGTCCACACCACCGGCGCCGGAGCGGATGGTGACGACCGCCTCTCGCTCGTCGTATTCCCCCGAAAGCAGCGTTCGAACCTCGAGCGCCTCGATGTCCTCTCGCAACTTGGCCAGTTCGGCGTCAGCGTCGGCGAGGGCGTCGGTCTTGGCGGCGCCCTCTTCTTCCTCGGCCAACTCGTAGAGCACGGGCAGGTCCTCGATGCGTCCGCGCAGCTCCTCGACCCGGCGCAGCTCACCCTGTGCGTGCGACAGGCTGCTGGTCACCTTCTGCGCGTTGGCCTGGTCGTCCCACAGCTTGGGATCAGATGCCTCATCTTCGAGTTTGGCGATTCGCGCGCGCAGACCTTCGACGTCGAGCACCCGCTCCACAGTTGTCAGGGTGCTGTCGAGGGCGGCAATGTCGGCTTGACGGTCGAGGTCCACAAAGGATGAGGGTACCGACCAGTGAGACGGACTTTCACATTGCGAGCCCTGATCGCATAGACCGGTTTAGCATCGCCGTGTAACCCGCTCGGCCGCGTCGCGACAGCCCCTTGCGCGCACTGAGCAGAACAAGAAGGCAAACCATACATATGCGCCCTTACCATGTGGCGGTTGTCGGATCCGGCCCGTCAGGGTTTTTCGCTGCCGCGTCACTGTTGAAATTCGCCGATGCGAAGGCCGCCACCGAGGATCCGGTCGACGTGCGCATCGACATGCTCGAGATGCTGCCCACCCCGTGGGGCCTGGTGCGTTCGGGCGTGGCTCCGGACCATCCGAAGATCAAGACGGTGACGGCGCAGTTCGACAAGGTCGCCGACGACCCGCGGTTCCGCTTCTTCGGCAACATCATGGTGGGTGAGCATGTGCACGCCGCCGAGCTTTCCGAGCGGTACGACGCGGTCATCTACGCCATCGGCGCGCAGTCCGACCGGCCGCTGGGTATCCCCGGGGAGGAACTGGAAGGCAGCGTGGCCGCCGTCGACTTCGTCGGCTGGTACAACGCGCATCCGCATTTCGCGGACATGGCCCCGGACGTCACCCAGGATCGGGCGGTGGTGGTCGGCAACGGCAACGTGGCCCTGGACGTGGCCCGCATCCTGGTGAGCGATCCGGGCGAACTGGCGGCCACCGACATCGCCGACCATGCGTTAACGGCCCTCGGTGCGCGCGGGGTCCGCGAAGTCGTGATCGTCGGCCGGCGCGGGCCGCTGCAGGCCCCGTTCACGACACTGGAACTGCGCGAGCTCGGTGACCTGGCGGCCATGGCCGACGTCGACGTGATCGTCGATCCCGCCGACGTCGACGGCATCACCGACGCGGAACTCGAGGCCGCAGGCAAAACTGTGCGGCAGAACATCAAGATCCTGCGCAGCTACGCCGAACGCGGAGCCCTCGGCCGCGCGCGCCGCATCGTCTTCAAGTTCCAGACCTCCCCGATCGAGATCAAGGGCAGCGAGCGGGTCGAGTCAATTGTGTTGGGCCATAACGAGTTGGTCGACGACGGCGGCCGCATCGTCGCCAAGGACAGCGGCAACCGCGAGGAACTGCCGGCGCAGCTGGTGGTTCGCGCGGTGGGCTACCGCGGCGTCCCGACCGCGGGGCTGCCGTTCGACGAGCGCGCCGCGACCATCCCGCACACCGCGGGACGCGTCGAGGGCAGCCGCAACGAATACGTCGTCGGCTGGATCAAGCGTGGGCCCTCCGGCGTCATCGGCAGCAACAAGAAGGACTCGCAGGACACCGTCAACACCCTGATCGAGGACGTCTGCGGGGCCGAGATCGCCGAATTCACGGCGACCCACAGCGACGACCTGGCGGCCTGGTTCCTGTCCCGGCAGCCCGCGTTGGTCACCAATGACCACTGGCGCCTGATCGACGCGCACGAACGGTCGTCCGGCGAAGGCCAGAACCGGCCGCGCGTGAAGCTGACGGATGTGGCGGAGATGCTGCGGGTGGCGCACGGCTGACCAGCCGCGCGCTGCCGCACCTCGACTCCCCTGGGTCGCCTAGTGGCCGGGCCGCAGGATGCCCTGCACCGCGAAAGTCGTCAGGTTGCCGCCCGAATTGAGCAGTGATGAGGTCGCCGTCGATCCGGACAGGACGCCCGAGCTCAACGAACCCACACCGGCCTGGAGGCCGCCGGCGTTGATCGCGGCGATGCCCTCGAGTCCCCCGATGTTGTGCGTGGTGAAGTGCTGGGCAAAGCCGAGCTCACCACCCACTGCGCTGCCCAATCCGTCGAGCGGCCCGCTGTCGGCCAGTGCGATGCCCGCTGGTGCGAGGACCGTCAGACCGCCGGCCATCAGACCCGTCACGAGTACTTTCACAGTCCTGCCGAGCAACGAGATCTGAGACGTGGCCATGCGCGTTGGTGTCCCCTTCTATGGAAAAACTCTGGCTGCGGTCGATTCCGAGCACTGCACGCCACAATGGCTAGCAAGCTCAATGCGATAGCTGACTATTCGCATTACGAATCTATTAGCACAGGGAGACCGGCGAACTAGCCCATTCGATGGAAATTACAGAGAGTGCTGAGCAAACTTCCAGCCAGGCTATGGGTGACGCAGCGTCGAGCGCCGCCGACCGACTACGGCGAAGTGGCGTGTGGCGCGAAGTTCCAGTTGTCGGGGTTCTTGGGCGAGTAGACGACAGGGACGAGCTGGCCCACCGCGGGCCACTCGGCCACGTCGACCGCGATGCGGCCGTAGACCTCGTGCTCGTTCACGCTGGGGCCATTGATGACTCCGGCGACGGTGACGAACTGTTCCCCCGTCGCGTCGGGTCGCGGGCTGACGCCGGTGATCAGTAAGGTCCCGCTCTCCCCGCTACGCGTGCGCCGCAACCACGGGGCAGCCAGCAGTACGAGCGCTCCGAGCAAGACGATGAGCACGACGAATTCCCACACGCACTCATGGTAGGACTGCAGCCATGAGTACCCAGCAAGTAGCGAAGGCGGATTGCGCATGAGCAATGTCGCGGACGACCTCACCCTCGCCCTGAAATTGGCCGATCAGGCCGATGCCGTGACGTTGGACCGCTTCGGCGCGCTCGATCTGCGCATCGAGACCAAGCCGGACCTGACGCCGGTGACCGATGCCGACCAGTCCGTGGAACAGGCGCTGCGCGAGACCTTGTCCGCGGCCCGGCCAGAGGATGCCCTGCTGGGCGAAGAATATGGCGGCACAGCGGTTTTCGCGGGCCGGCAGTGGGTGATCGACCCGATCGACGGCACCAAGAATTTCGTCCGCGGCGTACCGGTGTGGGCGACCTTGATCGCCCTGCTGGAGGACGGCGTGCCGGTCGTCGGTGTCGTCAGCGCGCCGGCTCTGGGACGCCGGTGGTGGGCCGGCACCGGAGAAGGTGCGTTCAGTTCGTTCGGCGGGCGGACACGCCCGATCTCGGTGTCCGGCGTCGATGCGCTGGACGCGGCGAGCCTGTCCTACTCAGATCTGACCACCGGTTGGGAAGACCGGCGCGACGCCTTCGTCGCCCTGACCGACGCCGTGTGGCGAGTGCGGGCCTACGGGGACTTCTGGTCGTACTGCCTCCTGGCCGAAGGCGCGGTCGACATCGCCGTCGAACCAGAGGTGAAGCTGTGGGATCTGGCGGCGCTGGACGTCGTCGTCCGTGAGGCCGGCGGCACGTTCACCAACCTGGCCGGCGCGTCCGGCCCGCACGGCGGCAGCGCCGTCGCGACCAACGGGTTGCTGCACGAGAAAGTGCTCGCCGCCCTGTCCTGACGCCGGCGTCTGTGCCCGAAAACCCGCGTTCAGGCGCGGGTTTTCGGGCGCGTGCCGGCTGGCCGCCAAATGTGAAGTTGATAACACGAGCGTCGTACCTTACTCCGGAGTAAGATACGGTCATAGCGCACTGCCCCAACGACGCGAGGCTGTCGAAATGACCAACACCCTTCCCCAGAACGGCACATCTGCCGGTTCCTCCCAGCGCCCCGTACGCAAGGGGCCCGAGAGTGCCATCGGCCTGCAACGGCACAAGCGGACAGCGACCGACATCGGTCTGGCGCTGATCACGCCTTTTGTCGGCCAGGAGTTCCTGGACAAGTACAACCTGCGCGACCCGATGAACCGCGGCCTGAAGTACGGCATCAAGACGGCGTTCTCCACCGCCGGTGCCGCGGGCCGGACGTTCAAGCGCATCCCCGGGCTCAACGGCGGCACGCCGACGCGCCTGAAGCCCGGCGGTTCGGACTACTTCGACCTGAACCCGGACGAAGACCAGCAGATGATCGTGGAGACCGTTCGCGAGTTCTCCGCGGAGATCCTGCGGCCGGCCGCTCACGACGCCGACGCAGCCGCGGCCTACCCGGCCGACCTGATCACCAAAGCGGCCGAGCTCGGCATCACCGCCATCAACGTGCCCGAGGAGTTCGACGGCATCGCCGCCTCCCAGAGCACCGTCACCACGGCACTGGTCGCCGAGGCCCTGGCCTATGGCGACATGGGCCTGGCCCTGCCGATCCTGGCGCCGGGCGGTGTCGCGTCGGCCCTGACCCGCTGGGGCAGCGCCGGCCAGCAGGCCACCTACCTGCCGTCGTTCGCCGGCGAGAACGTGCCGCAGGCATGTGTCGCCATCGCCGAGCCGCACGCCCTGTTCGACCCGACCGCGCTGCGGACCACCGCGGTCCGCACGCCCAGTGGTTACCGCCTCAACGGCGTCAAGTCGCTGGTCCCTGCCGCTGCCAACTCTGAGGTGTTCATCATCGGAGCGCAGCTCGACGGCAAGCCGGCCCTGTTCATCGTCGAGTCGGGCTCCGAGGGCCTGACGGTCACGGCCGACCCGAGCATGGGCATCCGTGCCGCGGCCCTCGGCAAGGTCGAGCTGAACAACGTCGCGGTCCCGCTCGCCAACCGCCTCGGCGAGGACGAAGCCACCGACAACGACTACTCCGAAGCCATCGCGCTGGCCCGATTGGGTTGGGCCGCACTGGCAGTCGGCACCTCGCATGCGGTGCTCGACTATGTGGTGCCCTACGTCAAGGAGCGCGAAGCGTTCGGCGAGCCCATCGCCCATCGCCAGTCGGTCGCGTTCATGTGCGCCAACATCGCCATCGAGCTCGACGGCCTGCGGCTGATCGTGTGGCGCGGCGCCTCGCGTGCCGAGCAGGGCATGCCGTTCCTGCGCGAGGGTGCCCTCGCCAAGCGTTTCGCCACCGACAAGGGCATGCAGATCGGTCTCGACGGCGTGCAGCTGCTCGGCGGCCACGGCTACACCAAGGAACACCCGGTTGAGCGCTGGTACCGCGACCTGCGGGCCATCGGCGTCGCCGAAGGTGTCGTGGTCCTGTAGCGCGCCCCGGTAATCGCCCGATCATCGAACTCTCGAGACACTGAAAGACCAATCATGGCAATCAATTTGGAACTGCCCCGCAAGTTGCAGGCCGTCGCGGAAAAGGGCCGCCAGGGCGCCGCGGAGATGCTCCGCCCGATCTCCCGTAAGTACGACCTGGCCGAGCACGCCTACCCGTCCGAACTGGACACCCTGGCCAGCCTGTTCGAAGGCATCCAGGAATCCAACGCCGTCCCCACCGCCGGCGCCGGGTTCTCCGCCACCGAAAACAAGAGCAAGCACGCCAACGTCAACGGCGCCAACCTGTCGGCGCTGGTCAACGCCCTCGAGGTCAGCTGGGGCGACGTCGCCCTGCTGCTGACCGTGCCCTTCCAGGGCCTGGGCAACGCCGCCATCTCCGCGGTCGCGTCCAAGGACCAGCTGTCCAAGTGGGGCAAGGTGTGGGCCGCCATGGCCATCACCGAACCCAGCTTCGGTTCCGACTCCGCGGCGGTCACCACCACCGCCGTGCTCGACGGTGACGAGTACGTCATCAACGGCGAGAAGATCTTCGTCACCGCCGGTTCCCGCGCCACGCACATCGTGGTGTGGGCAACCGTCGACAAGTCACTCGGCCGGGCGGCCATCAAGTCGTTCGTCGTGCCGCGTGAGCACCCCGGCGTCATCGTCGAACGCCTGGAGCACAAGCTGGGTATCAAGGCCTCCGATACCGCGGTCATCCGCTTCGACAACTGCCGCGTTCCGAAGGATTACCTGCTCGGCGATCCGGAAGTGAAGGTGGACAAGGGTTTTGGCGGGGTCATGGAGACCTTCGACAACACCCGCCCGATGGTGGCCGCCATGGCGATCGGCGTCGGCCGCGCCGCCCTGGAGGAACTGCGGGCGATCCTGACCGACGCGGGCATCGAGATCTCGTACGACAAGCCGGCCCACGCCCAGAGTGCACCTGCCGCCGAGTTCTTGCGGATGGAGTCCGACTGGGAGGCTGCGTACCTGCTGTCGCTGCGCGCCGCCTGGCAGGCCGACAACAAGATCCCGAACTCCAAGGAAGCGTCCATGAGCAAGGCCAAGGCCGGCCGTATGGGCACCGACGTCACCCTCAAGGCCGTTGAATTGGCCGGCACCACCGGCTATTCCGAGACCACCCTGCTCGAGAAGTGGGCTCGCGACTCGAAGATTCTCGACATCTTCGAAGGCACGCAGCAGATTCAGCAACTCGTCGTCGCGCGACGCCTGCTGGGCCTGTCGTCGGCACAGCTCAAGTGACCGGTGCTCCGGTGGCCCGGCACACCTGCTGGGCTACCGGAGCGCGGTAGCGAACGCCGCGAACATCGACGGCAAACAGGCCCCGGGATTGCTCCCGGGGCCTGTTTGCTGTCGATGTGTCGGTTACGAGGACGGGTTGGCGCCCAGCACGCGCTGCAGGTCAGGCTTCATGGCCTGCAGCTGCTGGCCCCAGTAGCCCCAGTCGTGGGTGCCGCTGTCGGGGAAGTTGAACACGCCGTTGTTGCCGCCCGCGGCCAGGTAGTTGTCCTGGAAGGTGCGGTTGGTACGGATGGTCAGGCCCTCGAGGAACTTGGCCGGGACGTTGTCGCCACCCAGCTCGCTCGGGTTGCCGTTGCCGCAGTAGACCCAGAGGCGGGTGTTGTTGGCGACGAGCCGCGGGATGTTGACCATCGGGTCGTTGCGCTGCCACGCGTTGTCCGGCGATCCCGTCGAGCCCCACATGTCGTCGGCCTTGTAGCCGCCGGCGTCACCCATGGAGACGTTGATCAGGAACGGCCACCAGCCCTCGGACGGGTTCAGGAAGCCCGACATCGAGCCGGCGTAGATGAACTGGTCGGGGTGCCAGATGGCCAGGGTCATCGACGACGAGCCGGCCATGGAGAGGCCGACGGCGGCGCTACCGGTCGGCTTGACCTCGCGATTGGCCTGCAGCCACTGCGGCAGCTCGGAGGTCAGGAAGGTCTCCCACTTGTAGGTGGAGCAGCCGGACTTGCCGCACGCGGGCTTGTACCAGTCGGTGTAGAAGCTGGACTGGCCACCGACCGGCATGACGATCGACAGGCCGGAGCCGAGGTACCACTCGAAAGCGGCGGTGTTGATGTCCCAGCCGTTGTAGTCATCCTGGGCGCGCAGGCCGTCGAGCAGGTACACCGCAGGCGACCCGTTGCCGCCGCTCTGGAACTGCACCTTGATGTCGCGTCCCATGGACGGCGACGGCACCTGGAGGTATTCGACCGGCAGGCCGGGGCGCGAGAACGCACCGGCGGTAGCTGTCTGGCCGGCAAGTCCGATGAGACCCGGGAGCAGGGCGGCGGCCGAGATGGCGCCGGCGACCCTGCGCGCCCAGCGGCCGCGAAGCTTGTCAACGAACATTCACAATCCCATTTCAGTATCAGGTACCGGGTATCGTGCCCACTCCACGCGCTCGAACGGCGTTGGTGGCACAGCCACGATTTCTCGCAGCCGTGTGCGGCGGCTCAGCCTGGTACGGGAACTGAACGCACCGAATGATTCAGTTGTAGGTATGGGCAGTAAAACACGCGCCGGACGTGCCGAGGAACCCCCGACTCCGGCTTGAGACCAGGTTGTTGCGGACTTCGTACCGTTCAGCTACCGCCCTGACGCAGAGCTACTTCGCGTTCATCCGGCCGTAGGCTGCCGTTTGTGACGAGCGATCGGGACCATGTCGACGAGCTGACAGACGCCCGCGCCGGCGGCCGATTGGGTATCGACGACTGGCGCGCGGCCGGGTACGCGATACTGGCAGAAGAGGGCCTCAAGGCCCTGAAGATCGACCGGTTGTGCGCGCGACTGAAGGTCACCAAAGGCAGCTTCTACTGGCATTTCGCCAACGTCGCCGCTTACCGGACTGCCCTCATCCAGGGCTGGGGAGAGCTGCGCGACGCCGACCGCAGCCAGATCGAGGAGATCGGTGCCCTGGCGCCGCGAGACCGCCTGGTCCAGATGATGAATTCGCTGGTCAGCCCCCGGCACTGGACGCTGGAGCGCGCGATGCGTGAGTGGGCACGCTCCGACCCGGACGTCGCCGAGAGCGTCCGAGCCGCGGACATGCGCATTCTCGCGGCGGTCCGGCGCGCGTTCGCGGACTATGGATTCGACGCCGACGAAGCCGAGCTGCGAGCCGACGCCACGTTCGCCGTCGGCATCGGATTCCTGCACCTTTCCGGCGACTCGCCACATCCGAAGCTGGCCGCCCGCAGCGAGCGATTCCTCGATCTGATGCTCGCGACCTGACCTCCATACCAAAAGGTATGGTACGGTCCGGCGCATGTTGAGTACGCAGGCCGGCATCACTGATGGGTTCGTAACCGCACTCGGCGAACGCGCCGCCGAGGCCGAAAAACTCCGGCGCCTCCCGGACGACACCGTGCGCGACCTGATCGCGTCCGGATTCACGGAGCTTCTGGTGCCCGCTCGCTTCGGCGGGCAGCAGGCCCCGTTCCCCGACATCTTCGATCCGGTGCGCCGACTCGCCCATGGCTGTACCTCGAGCGCCTGGACCATCGGCTTCCTCGCCCTGCACAACTGGATGCTGGCACTGTTCGGCGAGCAGGCCCAGCAGGAAGCGTTCGACAGTCGACCATTCCTGGCGCCGGCACCGCTCGCGCCGACCGGCAGAGGGCTGCCGGTCGACGGCGGCATCCGGCTTTCCGGACGTTGGTCCTGGGCCACCGGCGTGATGCACGGCAACTGGATCATCGTCGCCGCGCTCTGCGGGCCGGATGACGGCATCTACCCCGCTCTCGCACTGTTGCCGATCAGCGACGTCACCGTCGAGGACGTCTGGCACACCGACGGGATGCGGGCCACCGGATCGAACGACGCGATTGCCACCGAGGTGTTCGTGCCCGAGCACCGCCTGGTCAAGGTGACCGACATCTACGCCGGTACGGCGCCCGGAGCGGGACTGCATGACAGCGCCACCTACCGCTGGCCGATGGTGCCGGCGCTGGCCCTGCTCGCGGCAATGCCCGCGCTGGGCAGCGCCGAACGGGTCACCGAGAGCTACGCGAGGCGGTTGGCCGAGCGGGTGCTGCCCTACGAGGGAGTCATGCAGAAAGACAAGCCAATTGCCCAGGTGCACTTGGCCGGGGCGCAGGTTCGGTTGCGGTCTTTGCGCGGACTCCTCGCCGACACCGTCGGGGAGATCGAGGCCATCGTCGTCTCCGGCGATTCTGTCGAGAAGCCCGTCCGCGCGCAGGCCCGACTGGCGGCCGCGCACATCGTCGCCGAATCACGGGCGGTGATCGGCGATCTCATGGGTGCCGGCGGAGCCAGCATCCATTTCCTGTCCAGCCCGATGCAGCGCTTCAAGCGCGACGTCGACGTACTGGCCGGACACGTCGTCTTCGACTACGACACCAGCCGGGAACTCGCCGGTGCACTCGCACTCGGCATGAAGATCCCGCGGACGTCGATGATCTGATGAACACGAGGGTGTGAAATAGCCAGATGTCGAACTCCCAGCCCGCTTTCACCAATTTCTTCCAGAAGCGAATCGCCAATCCCGTCATGCGGCGGCTGCCGTTTCAGACTCTGCTCGAGACCACCGGGCGCAAGTCCGGCGAGCCCCGTCGCACCCCACTGGGCGGCAAGATCGTCGACGGGCAGTTCTGGTTCGTGTCGGAATTCGGCGAGCAGTCCCAGTACATCCGCAATATCCAGGCCGACCCCCGGGTTCGGGTGCGGTTGCGTGGCAGGTGGCACAGCGGGACGGCGCACCTGGTGCCCGACGACGACGCGGCCGCGCGACTGCGCGAATTGCCGCAGTTCAACAGCTTCGGCGTACGCACGTTCGGCACCAACCTGCTGACCGTGCGAGTCGAGCTGGACGGTTAGGCCGCGACCAATGTGCACCGGTTCATTGACATCCGCCCATAAGTGAAACTAACGTCACTTTTAGTTCCAGCCACGTACAGGAGCAAGCATGGAATCCTTCGTCCACCTGCGCAAAGGCAAGACTCCCAAGCGGGTTCACGCCGACCTGGACGGCCTCAAAGACGATGAACTGGGGCGCGGCGGCTTCGTCGGCCGCACCGCCAACATGTACCGGCGCAACGATCCCACCGCGTACCGCACGGTCGGCCCACTGCGTCCTACCGACGTGCTGTCCTCCGAACTGAAGCCGTCGGACGCGGCCGACGCGGCGGGTGCTCCCCTGCTCATGTTCTCCAACGCCGACTGCCAGGTGCTGCTGAGCCGACGGAGCACGGAGATGCCGTTCTTCGTCCGGTACGTCGACGGCGATCTACTTCTGTTCGTACACAAGGGTTCCGGCCTGCTGGAGACCGAGTTCGGTCCGCTGCGCTACCGCGAGGGCGACTGGGTCTACATCCCGAAAGCGTGCACGTTCCGGCAGGTGCCCGATGACGAGTCGACCTGGCTGATGATCCAGGCCACCGACGATTTCCGCGTGCCGCCGGCGGGCACGCTCGGCCGGCACTTCCCGTTCGACCCGGCACAGGTCACCATCCCCGAGCCCGAGCCGATCGATGATGACGGCCGTGCCGAATACGAGGTGCGCCTCTACCACGAAGGCGGACCTACTTCGCTTTTCTACCAACACAATCCACTCGACGTCGAGGGCTGGCGGGGCGACAATTTCCCGTTCAGCTTCAACATCGAGGACTACACCGTCATCACGTCCGAAAGCGTGCACCTGCCGCCGACCGTGCACCTGTTCATGCAGGCGACCGGCGTCTACGTGATGAACTTCCTGCCCAAACCCGCCGAGAGCGTGCCGGGCACCGAGCGCACCCCCTGGTATCACCGCAACGTCGACTACGACGAGATCGCGTTCTTCCACTCCGGCTCGCTGTACGGCATCCCGATGCCGCCCGGCCTGGTTTCCCATGCGCCGCAGGGAGTTCACCACGGCGCACCGGAAGCGGCGCGTGAGCGCGCACGGCGCAAGTTCGACCAGTACGACCGCGTCGACTGGTCGGTGATCGCCATCGACACGCGCCGGCGCCTCATCCCGTCCGCCGAAATTCTCGCCAACGACCTGAGGCAGCACCAGTGATGAGCGCTTGCGCGAAGAACAAAGGACAGCGATGACAACGACCGAAGCGCCTGTGAAACACGACTATGACCGCATTCCGTATCTCGTTGCGTACCAGAACAACTCGGCGGTCCGCGATGTCTACGGCGGCGTCGCCGAATTGGTGGTGCTGGAGAGCTATCTGCTGAAGCCGAAATCCAAGCCGAGCGACACCGTGCTGGTGTTCATGCACCCGATCGGCGGCGGCGCCTACCTGCCCATGATCAACGCGCTGGCCCGCGCCGGCCACCACGTCATCTACTGCAACAGCCGGTTCCGTGGCACCGACTCGGCCCTGCTGATGGAGAAGGTGGTCGAGGACCTGGGCGAGTGCATCAAGGACGCCAAGAACCGGCTGGGCTATTCGAAGGTGGTGCTCGCCGGGTGGAGTGGCGGCGGCTCGCTGTCGGTGTTCTACCAGCAACAGGCGCAGCACCCGACGGTCACCGCAAGCCCGTCCGGCGACGGACCTGACCTCACCCAGCTCGGCCTGATCCCGGCGGACGGCCTCATGCTGCTGGCCGCCCACATCAGTCGCCACGGCACCATGACCGAGTGGATGGACGCCTCCATCCTCGATGAGAACGATCCGTCGAAGCGCGATCCGGAACTCGATCTCTACAACCCGGACAACCCGAACCAGCCGCCCTACACGCCGGAGTTCCTGCAGCGGTACCACGAAGCGCAGGTGGCCAGAAATCGGCGGATCACGAAGTGGGTCAAGGAAAAGCTCGCGGAACTGAAGGCCGCGGGCCGGCCCGACGACGAGTTCGCGTTCGTCGTCCACGGCACCATGGCCGACCCGCGGTGGCTGGACCCGACGGTCGATCCCAACGAACGCACCCCGGGACAGTGCTATTTGGGGGATCCTCAGGTGGTGAACATGAGCCCGGTCGGCCTGGCCCGATTCTGCACGCTGCGCAGCTGGCTGTCGCAGTGGAGTTACGACGATGCCAACGGTGACGCCGTGAAGGCGGGTCCGGATATCGCGGTCCCGACGCTGGTGATCGGCAATCTCGCCGACGACGCGTGTACCCCCAGTCACACGCGCCGGCTGTTCGAGGCGATCGGGCACGAGGACAAGGAGATGTACGAGATTCCCGGGGCCAACCACTACTACTCCGGACCGGATCAGCGCGGCACGCTGCGCCAGGCCGTCGGGGTGTGCACGGATTGGCTGCACCGGCAGGGATTTTCATCGGAGGGCTGGGGGCACCTCCCGCTTGCGGGGGAGAGCGCAGCGACCAGGGAATCAGCACTGTGACAACTGGCGCATTGGACGGTATTCGGGTCCTGGAGCTCGGCACCCTGATCTCGGGGCCGTTCGCCGGCCGGCTGCTCGGCGACATGGGTGCCGAGGTGCTCAAGATCGAGTTGCCGTCCTCCCCCGATCCGCTGCGGACGTGGGGTCAGGCCGAACTCGACGGCCATCGGTTCTTCTGGACGGTGCACGCGCGCAACAAGAAGGCGTTGACCCTGGACCTGCGCACCGAGCGGGGCCGCGAACTGTTCCTCGATCTGGTCAAGCAGTCCGATGTGATCGTGGAGAACTTTCGGCCGGGCACCCTGGAGAAGTGGAACCTGGGTTATGACGTTCTGAGCGAACACAATCGGGGCATCATCCTGGTGCGGGTGTCCGGCTACGGGCAGACCGGCCCGGACGCCGGGAAGGCCGGCTACGCCTCGGTCGCCGAGGCGGCCAGCGGCCTACGGCACATGAACGGATTCCCCGGCGGCCCTCCCCCACGGCTGGCGCTGTCGTTGGGCGACAGCCTCGCCGGGATGTTCGCCGCCCAAGGCGCGCTCGCCGCGCTGTACCGGCGCAGCGTCACCGGCGTTGGCCAGGTGGTCGACACCGCGCTGACCGAATCGTGTCTGGCCGTCCAGGAATCGACCATTCCCGACTACGACATCGGCGGCGTGGTGCGCGGCCCGTCGGGCACTCGGCTGGAAGGTATTGCGCCGTCGAACATCTACCAGAGCGCAAACGGTAGTTGGGTGGTGATCGCGGCCAACCAGGACACCGTGTTCCGGCGGCTGTGTCAGGCCATGGGCCGTCCCGAATTGGCGACGGACGAACGGTTCGTCGACCATCTGGCGCGCGGCCGCAACCAGGATGAGCTGGACAAACTGATCGGCGACTGGGCCGCCGAGCGCGAACCCGACGACATCATCGCCACGTTGTCGGAGGCGGGGGTGATCAGCGGACCCATCAACACCGTCGCCGAGGTGGTGCAGGACCCACAACTGCAAGCGCGCAACATGATTGCCGACCACTGGGACGAGCGCGTGCAGCGCAACGTGAAGGGGCCGGGTGTGGTCCCGGTGCTGTCCGAATCCCCGGGCACCATTCGCAACGGCGGGTCGGCGCGGCCGGGGCAGGACAACGACGAGGTGTACGGCCGCCTGCTCGGTCTCGACGCCGGACAATTGGCGGCGCTGCGCGAGGAGGGCGTGTTGTGACCGATCTACCGACCCACGTCACCGTCCGTGAAGTCTGTCTGCGCGACGGCCTGCAACTCGAAGATCCGATCCCCTTGTCCGCCAAGATCGAACTGCTCGAGGCGATCGTCGCCACCGGGGTGCGGGAGGTCGAGGCGACCGCATTCGTGTCGCCGTCGAAGGTGCCCGCCCTCGCCGACGCCGCCGAGGTGGCCGCGGCGCTGGGCGCGTTTTCCGACGTGGAGTTCTCTGCACTCGTCGCTGGACCCGGCGGCGCGGGCCGCGCACTGGCGGCGGGCATGCGGTCGCTGGAATATGTGGTCTCGGCCGCTGACAGCCACAGCCAGGCGAATGTCGGGCGGTCGACGGCCGAGTCGACCGCGCTGATCGCCGACATCGTCGGACTCGCTCATGGTGCGGGTGCCAGCGCAGAAGTCATCATCGCCACCGCCTGGGACTGCCCCTTCGACGGACCGACCGACCCGAGCCGAGTGGTGGAGATCGCCTCGGCAGCAAGAGAATTCGGGGCAGATCGAGTGGCCGTCGCCGACACCATCGGCACCGCCACCCCGCGGCGCGTCACCGACCTCATCACCCGCGTCCGCCCGGCCATCGGGGACCTGCCGCTCGGCGCGCATTTCCACAACACCCGGGGCTCCGGCCTGGCCAGCGCCTACGCGGCAGCGCAGGCCGGTGTGACCCGGCTCGACGCCTCGGTCGGCGGATTGGGCGGCTGCCCGTTCGCGCCCGGCGCAACGGGCAACATCGCCACCGAAGATCTGGTCTACCTGTTGCGCGACAGCGGCATCGACACCGGCATCAACCTGGACCTGGCAATCGACGCGGCGATGGTGGCGCAGCGCGTCGTCGGCCACGAACTGCCCAGCGCGCTGCTGCGCGCCGGCGACCGGCTGCTGGGCTGAGCATGCCGGCCGACACGTTGACCGCCAAGGGCCGCCAAACCCGCGAGGCGATCGAACTCGCGGCACGGAAGCTGTTCGCCGAGAGGGGCTTTCATGGCACCACGCTGGCCGACATCACATCTGCCGCGGGCAAGTCGTCGGCGGCCTTCTACCGCTATTTCGACGACAAGGAAGATTTGCTGGCCGAGCTGGCCGAGTCTTTCCTGCACGACATCGTCACCCCCTCGGGGATGAGCGTGCCGCTGCCGGAATCCCCCGAAGACACCGACTACTTCACCACCGTCGTCACGGGATACTGGAACCTCTTCAAGCAGAACATCGGCATCATGATCGCGGTCGCCCAGCTGGGCGCCACGCAGCCCCGATTCGCCAAGGTGCAAAACGAATTCCGCAGATTCGGGATGGACATGGTCGCCGACTCGGTGCGCCATGCCCAGGAACAAGGCCATGCGCAGGGGCTCAATCCCGAACATATCGCCGCCGCGATCTCGCTGCTGTTCGAGAACTTCACCGTCGTGGTGGTCGGCAACCCGGGATCCGGGCTGCAGATCAGCGATGAAGACGCCATCACCACCCTGTCGACCATCTGGAAGAAAACCCTGTACGGCTTCTGACCGAAAGAAGAGATCACTGTGGATTTCGCTCTACCGGAACACCTTCCGGGCCTGCTGGCCGAAATGGACGCGTTCATCGAGGAGAAGATCAAACCGCTGGAACGCGAGAACCTCCAGTACTTCGACCGGCGCCGCGAGTTCGCCCGCACCGATCTGGAGAACGGTGGCGTTCCCACCCGGGAATGGGAGGATCTGCTCGACGAGATGCGCCGCCGGGCCGATGCGGCCGGCTGGTTGCGGTACGGGCTGCCCAGCGAGTTCGGTGGTCGCGACGGCACCAACCTGGACATGGCAGTCATCCGAGAACACCTGGCGCACAAGGGACTCGGCCTGCACAACGACCTGCAGGACGAATCGTCGATCGTCGGGAACTTCCCGCAGGTCATCATGATGAGCCGGTTCGGCACCGCGGCGCAGCAAGCGGAATGGGTCGAAGCCATGATCACCGGTGAGCGGTCGATGGCGTTCGGGCTCACCGAACCAGACCACGGCAGCGACGCCACCTGGCTGGAGACCACCGCGGTCCGGGACGGCGACGGGTGGATCATCAACGGCCGCAAGCGCTGGAACACCGGCGTACACCGGGCCACCCACGACCTGATCTTCGCCCGTACGTCAGGTGAGGCCGGTCAGGCCGTGGGCATCACCGCGTTCCTGGTCCCGACCGACACCCCGGGTTTCACCGTCCCGTACTACTGGTGGACATTCAACATGCCGAGCGATCACGGCGAGGTCGAGCTGAAAGATGTTCGCGTGCCTGATGACGCCGTGCTCGGCGACGTGGACCACGGCTTGGAGGTCGGTCAGACATTCCTGCACGAGAACCGGATTCGTCAGGCCGCCAGCAGTCTGGGCGCCGCGCAGTACTGCATCGACCGGGCCGCGCAGTACGCCGGCGACCGCGTCGTGTTCGGCAAGCCGCTGTCGGTGAACCAGGCCGTGCAGTGGCCACTGGCCGAGTTGCAGACCGAGGCCCAGATGGTGCGGCTGCTGGTGTATTACGCCGCCTGGCACCTCGACCGGGATCACCATATGGAGGTCTCCGACAAGGTCTCGATGGCCAACTACCGCGCCAACAGATTGGTATGTGAGGCTGCCGACCGCGCCATGCAGATTCACGGCGGCGTCGGATACAGCAGGCACGAACCGTTCGAACACATCTACCGGCACCACCGGCGCTACCGGATCACCGAAGGCGCCGAAGAGATTCAGATTCGTCGGGTGGCCCAGCGGATGCTGAAGTTCGGACGTAAGTGATCGACTCCGGTGACATGAGCCGGGCGCTGGTCCAGGTGCTGGCACCTCGCCTCGGCGACGTCGAAGTCCAGAATCTGCGCGAACTGACCGGCGGCGCCAGCCGCGCGACCTGGACGTTCACCGCGACCAACGCAACCGATGTCCACCAATTGATCCTGCGCGTCGGGCCACCTGACGAGATCCACGCCGGCATGGAACTGGAGGCGGCCGCGCTGTCCCGGGCCGCGGCCACGGGCGCTCCGGTACCGCGAGTGCTGGCTGCCAGCAATTCGACTGAGGCCCTGGGCAATCCTTTCCTGGTATGCGATTTCGTGCCCGGCGAGACCATCGTGCGCAAGATCCAGCGGGCGCTCGACGACGGCGGCCGAGCCGGCCTTCTCGAACAGTGCGCTGACGCTCTCGCAGCCATCCACCGCGCCGATGCCACCGGCATCGGATTGTCGAGTGACGATCAACTGGGTTCGTGGCGGCATGAGCTCGATGAGATCGGCGACACCACAGCCACTTTCGAATGGGCGTTCCGATGGTTGGAGCGGAATCAGCCGGCGGACTTCGGCGACCCGGTACTGGTGCACGGCGATTTCCGGATGGGCAACCTGATCGTCGAGGGAAGCCGGCTTGCCGCGGTGCTGGATTGGGAGCTCACGCATCTGGGCTCGCGCGCCGAGGACTTGGCCTGGTTCTGCATCCGGGCGTGGCGCTTCGGTGCGCCGCGCACGCTCGACGCCGGCGGCCTGGGTAGTATCGAGGACTTCCTGACCGCCTACGAGCGCTCCAGTGGAATCACGCTGGACCGCATAACCTTTCACTGGTGGCTGGTGTCCGCGACCCTGCGCTGGGGCATCATCTGCCGGTACCAGGCGCAGCGCCACCTCTCCGGCCAGACCAGGTCGGTGGAGTTGGCCACCATCGGCCGCCGGGTGTGCGAAACCGAGTGGGACCTGCTGAATCTGTTGGAGGTGCCATGAGCCACTACCGGCCCACAGCGGCCGAACTGGTCGCGGCGGTGGCCGAGTTCCTGGAGACCGAGGTGCGCGCGGCCACCGATGGCGCGGTGAATTTTCATGCCCGCGTCGCCGCGAACGCGCTGCGGATCGTCGAACGCGAGTTGCAGCAGGACAGTTCGGACCCCAGTCTGTTGGGATTCACCGACGAGCAGGGGCTCGCGGCAGCCATTCGCCTCGGCGACTTCGACGACCGCGGCCCCGAACTCGAATCCGCGCTGCGGAGCCTGGTACGCCACCGGCTCGATGTGGACCACCCGCGATACGAGCAGGAATAGCTAATTCACCTGCGGCACATTGAAAACCGTGCTCGCAAGCATCCGGCGCAGCCAACGCCGGTAGTGGTCCACACTCCGGCTGTCGCGATCGGTGACATGGAGATAGGTCTCGATACTGCACAGCACGGTACTGGTCTCGACCAGTTCGTCGAAGGGGACGTCATCGCGGAGCCACCCGCGTTCGCGGTAGATGTCGCTTATCCGGCGCGCTTGCGCGGTGATGCTGGCAAGCAGCTCCCCGAGGTACTCACGCAGCTTCGGCTCAGAGTTGGCCCCGCTGGTCAGGGCGAGGTACAGCGGCGCCGTCCGGCCATTGATGTCAGCGACCGCATCGACCAGATGATCCAGCATCGACGCCACGTCGTCTTGCGCGACGAGCAGGCGACCGTACTCGAGGTTGAAGACGTCCTCTTCGCCCACCACCCCGAAGGCGGTGTAGTCCAGCGCCGCGATCAGTAAGGCGGTCTTGGGTCCTTGTCCCTGAACGGTTTCGGCGGAGACCCCGGCCGCCGCCGCGATGCCCGCGAGTGTGGTGCGCGCGTAGCCGTCCGCGGCGAACAACTCGGCCGCCGCCTGGAGGATGCGATTCCTGGTCGCCTCGGCCTGCTCCCGTCGCAGCGCGGATTGATAGGTCCGCGTGGACTTCTTCGACATTGACTTGGGTGTCACAGTAATGAATACTACATGCACCAACTGGAAGCAGCAGGAGGCGTCATGTCCTCAATCCTCATCGCCGGATTACCCGCCGAAGGACACGTCGGACCGCTGCTGGCCATCGCCGAGCACCTCGTCGCCCGCGGCGATGCCGTGCGGTTCCTCACCGGAGCTCGATTCGCCGACAAAGTCCAGGCCACAGGCGCGACGTTCCTGAAGTTGCCGGCCGATGTAGAGGTGGACGAGGACATCACGCAGCTCACCGAGCGGCACCCTGAACGTGCCCGACTCAAGGGCGCGAAAGCGGTGGCATTCGACATCGAACACGTCTTCGCAGGCCCCGCCAAGGCCGAGTACGACGCACTCAAGGCGGCCATCGCCATGCAGCCCGCCGATGTGGTGTTCGCGGACACCGGCTTCCTCGGTGCCTCACTGCTGCTCGGACATCCGCGCGTGGCACGCCCCGCGGTCGTGATGTGCAGTATCACTCCCCTGCCCCTCGAAAGCCCCGACGTCGCTCCTTTCGGCTTGGGCCTCCCGCCGGCGCGAGTGCTGAACCGCCCGCGCAATAGGGCGCTGACCGCGCTCACCCGACGGGCCATGAGCGGCGCCCAGCAGATACTTGACCAACAACACCGCCTGCTGCACGGCAAACCGATACCGTTCACGCTCTTCAACTGGGGGCGCCAGGCCGATGCTCTCATTCACCTGACGGTGCCCTCGTTCGAATACCCGATGGCTGACGCGCCGGCGAACCTGCACTTCGTCGGCCCGCTGTGCGCCCACAGCTCGCCGCCGCCGCTGCCGGATTGGTGGTCCGAACTGGACGGGCGCCGCCCCGTCGTGCACGTCACACAGGGCACCGTCGCCAACGTCGACTACTCGCAAACCATCGGACCCACACTGCAGGCCCTGGCCGATGACGACGTCCTGATGGTGGTCGCCACCGGCGGACGCCCGCTCGATACATTGCCACCCTTGCCTGCCAACGCGCGTGCGGCGACCTTCCTGCCCTATGACGAATTACTGCCTCGCACATCGGTTTACGTAACCAACGGTGGCTACGGCGGCGTCCACTACGCGCTGCGACACGGCGTGCCGATCGTCGCCACCGGCGGCAAAGAAGACAAACCCGAGGTCGGCGCCCGAGTGGCCTGGTCGGGCGCCGGACGGCGGATCCGCAGCGAACATCCCAGCCCGCGCGACCTGCGTCGCGCCATACACGCGGTTCTGAATGAGCCGCGCTACCGGGCAACGTCTGTGCGCATTGCCGCCGAGATCGCCGCCGCTCCCGGGTTCGCCGGTGTGGCCGCAATTGTCGATGCCGTCACGCAAACCCGTTGTACGCCAACCACTCCGACTCAGGCCCGCAAGCGGTCCCCGAAAATCGCCGCTCCCGGCGCAAATCGGCCGTAGCCTGGGCAGGTGGCCGACCACGCGCTCAAGATCCTGGTGTACAGCGACAATCCGAACACCCGTGACCAGGTGCGCACCGCCCTGGGCCGGCGCATCCATCCGGACCTACCCGACCTGACGTACCTCGACGTGGCGACCGCCCCCGTCGTGGTGAGTTCTGTCGACGCCGGCGGGATCGACCTGGCGATCCTCGACGGCGAAGCCACACCCGCCGGCGGGATGGGGCTGGCCAAACAACTCAAGGACGAGGTCGCGAACTGCCCGCCGATCGTGGTGCTCACCGGCCGCCCGGACGACGCCTGGCTGGCATCCTGGTCGCGCGCGGAGGCGGCGGTGCCCCACCCGATCGATCCGATCCGGCTGGGTGAGGCAGTGGTGGCAGTGCTGTCTCCACAGCGGTGAAACCGTGCGTTAACCAGCACGAAATGGCCTGTGGCCGTTCACTCTTCGCGTCGACGCCGATGTGACGCGGGAACGTCAGGAACTGATCATGATCCTAGCCAAAATGCGGCGGCCGTTCCGTTAACCGAGCTAAGCTGTGGGCCAGCTCACATCGACAGCTCGACGAGGGAGCCGCACAGGGCATGACGAACGCATGAACGTCTACATCCCCATCCTGGTACTCGGCGCGATCGCGGCTGCGTTCGCGGTGGGTTCGGTCGGAATCGCGCTGGTCATCGGCCCGCGCCGCTACAACCGGGCCAAGCTGGAGGCCTACGAATGCGGTATCGAACCGATGGCGCCGGGTTCTCCGGGCCATGAGACGACCGGCCAGCGGTTCCCGGTGAAGTACTACCTGACGGCCATGCTGTTCATCGTCTTCGACATCGAGATCGTCTTTCTGTACCCCTGGGCCGTCTCCTTCGAATCGCTGGGGGTGTTCGCGGTGGTGGAGATGCTGCTGTTCATGCTGACGGTGTTCGTCGCCTACGCATACATCTGGCGGCGCGGCGGACTGAGCTGGGACTGAGGACAGGACCCATGGGACTCGAAGAACGCCTGCCCGGCGGCATCCTGCTGTCCACTGTCGAGAAGGTCGCGGGGTACGTGCGCAAGGGGTCGCTGTGGCCGGCCACCTTCGGCCTGGCCTGCTGCGCCATCGAGATGATGGCCACCGCGGGTCCGCGCTTCGACATCGCGCGCTTCGGCATGGAGCGGTTCTCCGCGACGCCGCGCCAGGCTGATCTGATGATCGTCGCGGGCCGCGTCAGCCAGAAGATGGCACCGGTACTGCGCCAGGTGTACGACCAGATGGCCGAGCCCAAATGGGTGCTGGCCATGGGCGTGTGCGCGTCCTCCGGCGGGATGTTCAACAACTACGCGGTGGTGCAGGGCGTCGACCACATCGTGCCCGTCGACATCTACCTGCCGGGTTGCCCACCCCGGCCCGAGATGCTGCTCAACGCAATTCTCAAGCTGCACGCCAAGATTCAGGAGATGCCGCTGGGGGTCAACCGGGCCGAGGCGATCGCCGCAGCCGAGGAAGCGGCCCTGCAGGCACGTCCCACCATCGAACTGAAGGGACTGCTGCGGTCATGACGGACGCGCCCGACCAGACGGGTCCCGAGGTGATCGGGACACGGCGCGGCATGTTCGGTGTGCGCGGCAGCGGTGACACCTCGGGCTACGGCCGGTTGATCCGGGACGTGGTCCTGCCCGCCAGCTCACCCAGACCGTACGGCGGCTACTTCGACGACGTCGTCGACACGTTGGCAACGAGCCTGGGCCCCGACCGGTTCGGCGACGCGATCGAGCGCGTCGTGGTGTTCCGCGACGAACTGACTCTCGAAGTACGCCGTGACCATCTCGTGGCGGTGGCCCAGGCGCTGCGCGACGACCTGCGGTTCGAGTTGTGTCTGGGAGTGTCCGGGGTGCACTACCCCGACGACACCGATCGCGAGCTGCACGCCGTCTATCCGCTGATGTCCATCACCCACAACCGCCGGATTCGGGTCGAGGCGTGTGCCCCGGACTCCGATCCGCATGTGCCGTCGCTGTATTCGGTGTATCCGACGACCGACTGGCACGAGCGGGAGACCTACGACTTCTTCGGCATCGTCTTCGACGGCCATCCCGCACTGACCCGGATCGAGATGCCCGACGACTGGGTGGGACATCCGCAGCGCAAGGACTACCCGCTCGGCGGCATTCCCGTCGAGTACCACGGCGCGAAAATCCCGCCCCCGGACGAACGGCGGGCCTACAACTGATGACTCAGGACAACGAACCCGATGGCTGCGAACGTGTGGTCACCGTCGGCGGTCAGGACTGGGCCGACGTCGTGGCCGCGGCACGCGAGAGCGCTGTCGCCGGCGAGCGCATCGTGGTCAACATGGGGCCCCAGCATCCGTCCACCCACGGGGTGTTGCGGCTGATCCTGGAGATCGACGGCGAAACCATCACCGAGGCCCGGTGCGGAATCGGCTACCTGCACACCGGAATCGAGAAGAATCTCGAATACCGGACGTGGACGCAGGGCGTCACCTTCGTGACGCGTATGGACTACCTCTCGCCCTTCTTCAACGAGACGGCGTACTGTCTGGGCGTCGAGAAGCTGCTGGGCGTCACCGACGATATTCCCGAGCGCGCCAACGTCATCCGGGTCATGCTCATGGAGCTCAACCGGATCTCGTCGCACCTGGTCGCGCTGGCGACCGGCGGCATGGAGCTCGGATCCATGTCGGCCATGTTCTTCGGCTTCCGCGAACGCGAACTGGTGCTGTCGATCTTCGAGACCATCACCGGGCTCCGGATGAACCACGCCTACATCCGCCCCGGCGGGCTGGCCGCCGACCTGCCCGACGACGCGTTGCCGCAGCTGCGGGAACTGCTGCAGCTGCTGCCGAAACGGTTGCGCGACATGGAGAACCTGCTCAACGAGAACTACATCTGGAAGGCGCGGACTCAGGGCGTCGGATACCTGGATCTGACCGGGTGCATGGCGCTGGGCATCACGGGCCCGATACTGCGGTCGACGGGACTGCCGCACGACCTGCGCAAGTCTCAGCCGTATTGCGGGTACGAGACCTATGAGTTCGACGTCATCACCGACGACCAGTGTGACGCCTACGGCCGCTACATCATTCGGGTTCGGGAGATGCGGGAGTCCATCAAGATCGTCGAGCAGTGTGTAGATCGACTGAGCAAGACCGGCCCAGGACCGGTGATGATCACCGACAAGAAGCTGGCCTGGCCGGCCGACCTGAAGGTCGGCCCCGACGGCCTGGGCAACTCGAAGGAACACATCGCCAAGATCATGGGCTCGTCGATGGAGGCGCTGATCCACCACTTCAAGCTGGTCACCGAAGGCATCCGGGTGCCGGCCGGGCAGGTGTACGTCGCGGTCGAGTCGCCGCGCGGCGAACTGGGCGTGCACATGGTGTCGGACGGCGGCACCCGGCCGTACCGGGTGCACTACCGCGATCCGTCGTTCACGAATCTGCAGGCGGTATCGGTCATGTGCGAGGGATCCATGGTCGCCGACGCCATCGCGGCGGTGGCGTCGATCGATCCGGTGATGGGAGGCGTGGACAGGTGACGGCCATCGAACTCCGCCTCGGACCGCGTCCCGACGAGCCGGGGCCGCCCATCGGCCGGGGGCCGCAATCCTATTCGGCAGACGTGCGCGAGCGGCTCGCGACCGACGCAGCGGCGATCGTCGCCCGCTACCCCAGTGCGCGGTCCGCGCTGTTGCCGCTGCTCCACCTTGTCCAGTCCGAGGACGGCTATCTCACACCGGCCGGAATCTCTTTCTGCGCCGGGCAATTGGACCTCAGCACGGCCGAGGTCACCGCGGTCGCGACCTTCTACTCGATGTACCGGCGCACGCCGACGGGCGAGTATCTCGTCGGGGTGTGCACCAACACGCTGTGCGCCATCATGGGCGGGGACGCCATCTTGGAGTCCCTGGAAGAACACCTGGGCCTGGGTGCCGGTGGGACCACCGCGGACGGCCGAGTCACGCTGGAACACATCGAATGCAACGCCGCCTGCGACTACGCCCCGGTGGTGATGGTCAACTGGGAGTTCTTCGACAATCAGACCCCGAGTTCGGCACGTGATGTCGTCGACTCGCTACGGGCCGGTGAGCCGGCAACCCCGACGCGGGGCGCGCCCCTGTGCACCTTCAAACAGACGGCGCGCATCCTCGCCGGATTCCCCGACGAACGCCCCGGCTGCAACGACAGCGAACCCGGCGCGGCCACGCTGGCCGGGTTGCGTGCGGCCGGGGAGCGCGGGATGGAGGCGCCGCAATGACCCTGGCACCGGTGCTGAGTAGACATTGGGATCAGCCGCAATCATGGACGCTGCAGAGTTACGTCCGGCAGGGCGGCTACCAGGCGCTGCGCGCGGTGCTGCGGATGAAACCCGCTGATGTCATTGCCCTGGTGAAGGATTCGGGACTGCGTGGCCGCGGAGGCGCGGGTTTCCCCACCGGCACGAAATGGTCGTTCATCTCCCCCGACGACGGGCGTCCCCATTATCTCGTGGTGAACGCGGACGAATCCGAACCCGGCACGTGCAAGGACATTCCGCTGATGCTGGCGTCACCGCACACTCTGGTGGAAGGCGCGATCATCGCGTCGTACGCCATCGGTGCCCGGCACGCATTCATCTACGTGCGCGGCGAGGTGGTGCCGGTCCTGCGCCGACTGCAGGGCGCGGTGGCCGAGGCCTATGCCAACGGCTATCTCGGCACCAACATCGCCGGCAGCGGGTTCGATCTGGATCTGATCGTCCACGCCGGGGCGGGCGCCTACATCTGCGGTGAGGAGACCGCGCTGCTCGACTCGTTGGAGGGCAGACGTGGCCAGCCTCGGCTGCGTCCACCGTTTCCGGCGGTCGCCGGTTTGTACGCCTGCCCGACCGTGGTCAACAACGTCGAGTCGATCGCCAGCGTCCCGTCGGTGATCCGCGGCGGCGTCGACTGGTTCCGGTCCATGGGTTCGGAGAAGTCGCCTGGTTTCACGCTGTACTCCTTGTCCGGTCACGTCACCCGCCCCGGGCAATACGAGGCACCACTGGGCATCTCGCTACGTGAACTCCTCGAGTACGCCGGCGGGGTACGCGCCGGGCACGAGCTCAAGTTCTGGACGCCGGGCGGTTCGTCGACGCCGATGCTCACGCCCGAGCACCTGGATGTCCCGCTGGACTATGAAGGCATGGCCGGGGTCGGCTCGATGCTCGGCACGAAGGCACTGCAGATTTTCGACGAGACCACCTGCGTAGTGCGCGCGGTGCGGCGGTGGACCCAGTTCTACGCGCACGAATCCTGCGGCAAGTGCACACCGTGCCGCGAAGGCACGTACTGGCTGGCACAGATCTACGCCCGCTTGGAGAACGGGCAAGCCCACGCGGCCGATCTGGACAAGCTGCTCGACATCTCCGACGCCATCCTCGGGAAGTCGTTCTGCGCGCTCGGCGACGGTGCGGCCAGCCCGATCATGTCCTCGCTCAAGTATTTCCGCGACGAGTACGTCGCCCACCTGAACGGCGGTTGCCCCTTCGATCCGCACGCCGCCACGCTCTTCGCCACGGAAGGAGCGGGAGCATGACGGTCACCGAGCCGGCGAAGGACGCGACTGCGGTCGAGATGGTCTCGCTGACCATCGACGATCAGCAGATCAGTGTGCCCAAGGGCACCTTGGTGATTCGCGCGGCCGAGCTCATCGGGGTTCAGATTCCCCGGTTCTGCGACCACCCGCTGCTGGACCCGGTCGGTGCTTGTCGGCAGTGCCTCGTCGAGGTCGAAGGCCAGCGGAAACCGTTGGCGTCGTGCACCACCACCGTCAGTCCCGACATGGTTGTGCGGACGCAGGTGACGTCGGAGGCCGCCGACAAGGCGCAGCACGGCGTGATGGAACTGCTGCTGATCAATCACCCGTTGGACTGCCCCGTCTGTGACAAGGGCGGCGAATGCCCGCTGCAGAACCAGGCGATGTCCAACGGCCGCAGCGATTCTCGCTTCGAGGACGTCAAACGCACCTACCCCAAGCCCATCAATCTGTCGGCACAGGTCCTGCTCGACCGGGAGCGCTGCGTATTGTGTGCACGCTGCACCCGGTTCTCGGATCAGGTCGCGGGTGACCCGTTCATCGAACTCCTGGAACGTGGTGCGCTGCAGCAGGTCGGGATCGGCGCGGGACCCGACGGCGGCGAACCATTCGACTCGTACTTCTCCGGCAACACCGTGCAGATCTGTCCCGTCGGTGCGTTGACCGGAACCGCGTACCGGTTCCGGGCCCGGCCATTCGACCTGGTCTCCTCGCCCAGCGTGTGCGAACACTGCGCCTCGGGCTGCGCGCAGCGCACCGACCATCGACGCGGAACGGTGTTGCGCCGCTTGGCCGGTGATGATCCCGACGTCAACGAAGAGTGGAACTGCGACAAGGGCCGCTGGGCCTTCACCTACGCCACCCAGGGTGACCGGATCACCACGCCGCTGATCCGCGAGGCCGACGGCACCCAGCGCCCGGCGTCCTGGCCGGAGGCGGTCGCGGTGGCGGTGCGCGGCCTGTCAGCGGCCGGTGCCCGCACCGGGGTCCTCGTCGGCGGACGGCTCACCACCGAAGACGCCTACGCCTACGCCAAGTACGCGCGGATTGTGCTGGGCACCAACGATATCGACTTCCGCAACCGGGTGCACAGCGACGAGGAAGCCCAATTCCTCGCGGCGACCATCGCGGGTCAACCGATGCGGGTGACTTATGCCGACCTGGAAAAGGCGCCCGTCGTGCTGCTCGTCGCGTTCGAGCCCGAAGACGAGTCGCCGATCGTCTACCTGCGGCTGCGCAAGGCCTTCCGCAAGCGCGGCCTGAAAGTCGTTGCGGTGGCGCCGTTCGCGAGCCGGGGCCTGGAGAAGATGGGTGGCACCCTGATCGCCGCCGCACCGGGTCGCGAGCCCCGTGCTCTCGATGCCATCGAGGTGTTACCACCCGGCTCGGTCATCCTCACCGGTGAACGGCTGGCCGGCGTGCCGGGCGGATTCTCCGCGGTGGCGCGGCTGGCCGAGCGGACGGGCGCCGACGTCGGCTGGGTCCCGCGGCGGGCCGGCGAGCGCGGTGCGCTGGAAGCCGGCGCAGCCCCGAATCTTTTGCCCGGTGGGCGCTTGGTGACCGATCTGCCGTCACGCACCGAGGTTGCCGTCGCCTGGCACGTCGACGAACTGCCCGACGTACCGGGTCGCGATACCACCGCTATCCTCACCGCCGCAGCCGCCGGTGACCTCGATGCCGTCCTGGTCGCCGGTGTCGAGCTGGCCGACCTGCCGGACCCGGAGCTGGCCCGGCAATCGCTCAGTGCGGCAAAGTTCGTCGTGAGTATGGAGGTACGCCGCAGCGCCGTCACCGATCTCGCACACGTGGTGTTCCCCGTGTCACCGGTGGTCGAGAAAACCGGCAGCTTCGTGAACTGGGAAGGACGCCAACGCACTTTCGGCGCGGCGCTGGCGCCTGCAACGCGAGCGGACATGGGTGTGCTCGCGGCCCTGGCCGACGAGCACTGCATCGATCTGGGTCTTCGCGATGTCGCGACGGTGCGCAATGAGATGAGCCGGTTGGGATGCTGGACCGGACCGCGGCCGGCCCCACCGGAGTTCACTGCTCCGCCGAACCCGGTGCCCGGGCCTGGTCAGGCGATTCTCGCCGGCTGGCGGATGCTTCTGGATGCCGGCCGGCTGCAGGACGGCGAACCGAATCTGGCGGCGACCGCGCGTCTGGCGGTGGCCCGTTTGTCGCCTGAGACGGCCGCGGGTATCGGTGCGTCCGAGTCCCTCACGGTGAGCACCGATCGCGGCAGCATCACCCTGCCGCTCGAGATCACCGACATGCCGGCCGGTGTGGTGTGGCTGCCGCTGAACTCTCCGGGTTCGACCGTTCATGCCACGCTCGGCGTCGCCCCGGGCGCGGTTGTCTCGATCAGCGGGGCGGGCTCATGAACTATCCCGACCTCTCGTCGTTCGGCCTCGACCCGTGGTGGCTGGTCCTCGCCAAAGCGCTTGGCGTTTTTGTGTTCCTGGTCCTGACGGTCCTCGTCGCCATCCTGCTCGAGCGCCGGGTACTGAGTTGGATGCAGATGCGCATCGGACCGAACCGGGTGGGGCCGTTCGGGTTACTGCAGAGCCTGGCCGACGGTATCAAGCTCGCGCTGAAGGAGGGACTCGTCCCGGCCGGGGTGGACAAGCCGATCTACCTTCTGGCACCGATCATCTCGGTGATCCCGGCGATCATGGCGTTCGCCGTCATCCCGATGGGACCGCTCGTCCATGTCTTCGGGCACGAGACGCCGCTGCAGTTGACCGACCTGCCGGTCGCCGTGTTGTACGTCCTCGCGGTCACCTCGATCGGGGTGTACGGAATCGTGCTCGCCGGTTGGGCCTCCGGCTCCACCTATCCCCTGCTCGGCGGTCTGCGGTCCAGCGCACAGGTCATCTCCTACGAGATCGCGATGGCACTTTCGTTCGCCGCGGTGTTCCTGTACGCGGGCACCATGTCGACGTCACAGATCGTCTCCGCTCAGCAGGGCCGCTGGTATGTCTTCCTGCTGCTGCCGTCGTTCCTGGTCTATGTGGTCGCCATGGTCGGCGAAACCAACCGGGCGCCGTTCGATCTGCCCGAAGCCGAGGGCGAACTCGTCGGCGGATTCCACACCGAGTACTCGTCGCTGAAGTTCGCGATGTTCATGCTCGCGGAGTACGTCAACATGACGACGGTCTCGGCGCTGGCGACAACACTGTTCCTCGGTGGTTGGCAGGCTCCGTGGCCGCTGAGCCTCATCCCCGGCGCCAACACCGGGTGGTGGCCGCTGCTGTGGTTCGTCGGCAAGGTGTGGGCCTTCCTGTTCCTGTTCATGTGGCTGCGCGCCACGCTCCCCCGCCTGCGGTACGACCAGTTCATGGCGCTGGGCTGGAAGGTGCTCATTCCGATCTCGCTGGCCTGGATCATGATCGTCAGCATCGTGCGCACGTTACGACTGCAGGGTTACGACAGCTGGCCGGTCGTTCTGGCCTTCGCCGCCGCCATCGCCGTGGTCGCGATCGCCGGTGCACTGTGGAATGCCATGCGGCGCAAGTCGGCTCGCATCCCATCGCCGGTCGCCGAACCGCAGCCCGGCGCGTTCCCGGTACCGCCCATCCCGGCCAAGGAGGTACACCATGCCCGGTAGGCCCAGGTTCATCGACGCGATCGCCGGCTTCGGCGTCACCTTCGGGACCATGTTCAAGAAGCCGGTCACCGAGCAGTATCCGGAGGAGCCCGGTCCGGTGGCACCCCGCTATCACGGGCGACATCAGCTCAACCGGTACGACGACGGTCTTGAGAAGTGCATCGGCTGTGAACTATGTGCATGGGCGTGCCCCGCGGATGCCATCTTTGTCGAGGGCGCGGACAACACGGACGGGACGAGCGAAGCGACGGGCGAAATAACACAGTCACAACGGTTCTCACCCGGTGAGCGGTACGGCCGCGTCTACCAGATCAACTATCTGCGGTGCATCGGGTGCGGGCTCTGCATCGAGGCCTGCCCGACCCGAGCCCTGACGATGACCAACGACTACGAGATGGCCGACGACAATCGGTCTGACCTGATCTACGGCAAAGACAAGCTCCTGGCGCCGCTGAAGCCCGACATGACCGCACCGCCCCACGCCATGGCCGAAGGCAGCACCGACGAGGACTACTACCGCGGCAACATCACGGCCTCAGGCCTGGCGCGGCCCGCCGCGGCCGGATTTCCCGGGCGCGAGGCGACCAAGTGACCGGAGAAACCGTCGCGTTCTGGGTGTTCGGTACCGTATCGGTCCTCGGCGCCGTCGCCATGGTGGCCGCACCCAAAGCGGTGTACTCGGCCATGTTCTTGGCCAGCACCATGATCAGCCTGGCGGTCCTCTACATCGCCCAGGACGCGGTGTTCCTCGGCGTGGTGCAGGTGGTGGTCTATACCGGCGCGGTCATGATGCTGTTCCTGTTCGTCCTCATGCTCATCGGCGTCGATTCGGCAGACTCGCTGATCGAAACAATTCGAGGACAACGCATTGCCGCTGTAGTGGCCGGCATCGGCTTCGGCATCGCGGTGATCGCCGGGATCGGCAGCTTCGGCACGTCGTTCGTCGGTTTGGAGTACGCGAACCGGGCCGGCAACGTCCAGGGCCTGGCGGCGCTGATCTTCACCCGCTACCTGTGGGCCTTCGAGACCACCAGCGCGCTGCTGATCACTGCCGCGCTGGGCGCGATGGTGCTCACGCACCGTGAACGGTTCGAGCGCCGAAAGACCCAGCGCGAGCTCGCAATCGAGCGGTTTGCCGCCGGCGGGCACCCCACGCCACGGCCCAATCCCGGGGTGTACGCACGGCACAACGCCGTCGACATCCCGGCGAAGCTGCCCGACGGCTCGGACGCCGACATGTCCGTCAGTGCCATCCTGCCCCGGCGCAGTGTGTCGATGAACGACGGGAACGCCTCATGAATCCCACGAACTACCTGTATCTCTCGGCGTTGCTGTTCACCATCGGCGCGGCCGGTGTCCTGTTGCGACGCAACGCCATCGTCATGTTCATGTGCGTCGAGTTGATGCTCAACGCCGCCAATCTCGCGTTCGTCACGTTTTCCCGGATGTACGGCGAGCTCGACGGTCAGGTGGTGGCGTTCTTCACCATGGTGGTGGCTGCGTGTGAGGTGGTGGTGGGGCTGGCGATCATCATGACCATATTCCGGACCCGGCGGTCGGCGTCGGTCGACGCCGCGAGCCTGCTGAAGCAGTGACCATGACGACATCACTGTGGCTTCTGATCGCGCTGCCGTTGGCCGGCGCGGCGGTTCTGCTGCTCGGCGGCAAGGCCACCGACGCGTGGGGACATCTCCTCGGCTGTGCCACGGTCGTCGGCTCGTTCCTGGTCGGCGCAACCCAGTTCGTGGCAATGGCCGGGCGCGACAACGACTCCCGGATGGTGCACCAGACGCTGTTCTCCTGGGTGCCGGTGGCGCAACTCCAGGTCGACTTCGGGTTGCGCCTGGACCAGTTGTCCGTGTGCTTCGTCCTGCTCATCACCGGTGTCGGCGCGCTGATCCACATCTATTCCATCGGATACATGGCGCACGACCCGGCCCGACGACGATTTTTCGCCTACCTCAACCTGTTCGTCGCGGCCATGCTGCTGCTGGTCCTGGCCGACAACTACCTGGGCCTGTACGTCGGATGGGAAGGCGTCGGTCTGGCGTCGTACCTGCTGATCGGGTTCTGGTCGCACAAACCGTCGGCGGCGACGGCCGCCAAGAAGGCGTTCGTCGTCAACCGCGTGGGTGACATCGGGCTGGCGCTGGCCCTGGCAGCCATGTTCGCGCACACCGGAACCCTCTCGTACACGGGTGTTTTCGAGCAGGCGCCCCACCTTGCCGCGGCGACCACCACCCTCATCGGTCTGTTGTTGCTGCTGGCGGCGTGCGGCAAGTCGGCCCAGGTACCGCTGCAGTCCTGGCTCGGGGACGCCATGGAGGGCCCGACGCCAGTGTCGGCGCTGATCCACGCGGCCACCATGGTCACCGCGGGCGTGTACCTCGTGGTGCGCTCGGCGCCGATCTTCAACCAATCCGCCGATGCCCGGCTGGCGGTCGCCGTCGTCGGAGCGGTCACGTTGTTGTTCGGCGCGGTGATCGGCTGCGCCAAGGACGACATCAAAAAAGCCCTCGCAGCATCGACCATGAGCCAGATCGGCTACATGATGCTGGCCGCGGGGCTGGGCCCCGCCGGCTACGCGCTCGCGATCCTGCATCTGCTGGCCCACGGCTTCTTCAAGGCCGGACTGTTCCTCGGCGCCGGTTCGGTGATGCATGCCATGGACGACGAGACCGACATGCGCCGCTACGGCGGACTGCGCACCGCCATGCCGGTCACGTTCGCCACGTTCGGCATGGGATATCTCGCGATCATCGGGGTACCGCCGCTTTCCGGGTTCTTCTCGAAAGACCCGATCATCGAGACCGCCTTCGCCGCCGGTGGGGTCAAAGGCCTGCTGTTCGGCGGCGCGGCCCTCCTGGGTGCGGGCATCACCGCGTTCTATATGACCCGCGTCATGCTCATGACGTTCTTCGGCGAGAAGCGTTGGCGTGCCGAAGCACATCCGCACGAATCACCGTCGGTCATGGGCTGGCCGATGGTGTTGCTGGCGGCCGGGTCCATCGGCGCCGGAGCTCTGTTCGCCGTTGGCGGGAAGTTGGAGCATTGGCTCGAGCCGATCGTCGGTCACCAGGAGCCCGAGCACGCCGCGCCGGCCTGGCTGCTCACCGTCGCCACGCTTGCGGTGGTCGGTGTCGGCGTCGCCGTCGCGTACCGGATGTATGCGCTGCACCCCATCCCGATCAGTGCACCGATCAACGTTTCCGGGTTGACCGTCGCCGCACGCAACGATCTGTACGGCGACGCGTTCAACGAGCGGGCGCTGATGGCTCCCGGTCGGCGTCTCACCAAAGACCTGGTCGACTTCGACGACGTCGCGGTCGAGGGTGTCACCCGCGAGCTGGCGGCGCTGGTACGCAGTGGGTCGCAGGACCTTCGGCGCTGGCAGAACGGGTTCGCCCGGTCGTACGCACTGTCCATGTTGGCCGGAGCGGCATTGATTGCGGCCGCCATTCTCACGGTGAGGGTGTGGTGACCGGAATGTGGTGGCTGACGGCATTGTGGGCCGTCCCGATGGCCGGCGGCGCGGCGGTGATCTTGTTGCCTTCCACCGCACGCGCATTCGCGCGCTGGACCGCGCTCGCGGTGTCGCTGATGGTGCTCGTCATCGCACTGGTACTGGCACTACGGTTCGACCCGGCGGGGGCGCGCTACCAGTTCGTGGAGAACCATCCGTGGATACCGTCGTTCGGGACCGGATACATCCTCGGGGTGGACGGCGTGGCTCTGGTGTTGGTCGTGCTGACGACTGTCCTCGTGCCGTTGCTGATCGTCGCCGGCTGGAATGACGCGGGCGCGCAGGCCAAGTCGACGCATGCCTACTTCGCGTTGATCCTCGCCGTCGAGTCGATGGTGCTGATTTCTCTGGTGTCGCTGGACATCCTGCTGTTCTACGTGTTCTTCGAGGCCATGCTGATCCCGATGTACTTCCTCATCGGCGGCTTTGGCGCGGATCGTCCCGCGGCCTCGAAGGCAGCGGTGAAGTTCTTGTTGTACAACCTGTTCGGCGGGTTGATCATGCTGGCCGCGGTCATCGGGCTGTATGTGGTCACTGCCAATAGCCCGGTATTCGCCCACGGCACCTTCGATTTCCGTGCCGTGGCGGACGCGGCACGGTACGGCACGATGAACATCAGCCCGGGGTTGGCCAATGCGTTGTTCGGCGGGTTCATGTTCGCCTTCGCGGTCAAGGCACCGCTGTGGCCGCTGCACCGTTGGCTGCCCGACGCGGCCGTGCACGCCACGCCGGCCACCGCCGTCCTGATGATGGCCGTCGTCGACAAGGTGGGCACGTTCGGCATGCTGCGGTACTGCCTGCAGCTGTTCCCCCAGTCGGCTGCGACGTTCCGGCCGTTGATCATCGCCCTGGCAGTCATCGGCATCGTCTACGGCGCCATCGTTGCGATCGGTCAGACGGACATCATGCGGCTGATCTCGTATACCTCGATTTCGCACTTCGGCTTCATCATCCTCGGCATCTTCGCGATGACCGAGCAGGCGCAGTCCGGTGCCGCGCTGTACATGGTCAACCACGGCATCTCGACCGCCGCCCTGTTCCTGATCGCCGGGTTCCTGGTGTCCCGCCGCGGATCGCGGGCCATCGCTGATTACGGTGGCGTGCAAACCGTCGCTCCGATCCTCGCCGGCACCTTCCTGGTCGCGGGACTCGCCACGCTGTCGCTACCCGGCCTGGCGCCCTTCATCAGCGAATTCCTGGTCCTGGTTGGCACATTCATCCACTACCCGGCGGTCACTGCCGTCGCGGCCACCGCCCTGGTGCTCTCCGCGCTCTACATCCTCTGGATGTACCAGCGGATGATGACCGGCCCCGTCGCCGACGGCAACGACAAGTTACGAGACCTGGTGCCACGCGAACTGGCGGTGGTGGTGCCGCTGGTCGCCCTGCTCTTCCTGCTCGGCATTTACCCCAAGCCCGCCCTGGACATCATCAATCCCGCTGTCGGACATACCTCGTCGGGCACCGCCCAGGGGGTCGCCCGGTGACGCCCATCCCCGCGCCGTCCGTCGAGTACGGCCTGCTGTCGCCCATGCTGATCGTGTTCGGCATCGCGCTGGCCGGCGTGCTCGTGGAGGCCTTCGCGCCGCGCGCGGCGCGTTACCACGCCCAGGTCGCCCTGAGCATCGGCGGCCAGGCGGTGGCGCTGCTCGCCGTGGTTACCCAAGCGCTGCACCTGGGTTCGGCGATCGGCCGGCCCGCGGTACTCGGGGCCATCGCCATCGACCGGCCGGCGCTGTTCCTGCAGGGCACGCTACTCGGAGTCAGCTTCTTGGCGACCTTACTGATGGCTCAACGAGTTTCGGACGGTAGCGGCTTGGCTGCGTTCACCCCACAGGCAGCGACGGTGCCCGACAGTGCCGCCGAGCAGGTGGCGCTCAAAGCCGGTGTGGCCCAGACCGAGGTCTTCCCGCTGGCGATGTTCGCGCTCGGCGGCATGATGCTGTTCGGTGCGTCCGATGATCTCCTGACGATGTTCGTCGCACTCGAGGTGCTGTCGCTGCCGCTGTACCTGATGTGCGGGCTGGCCCGGCGAAATCGGCTGCTGTCCCAGGAAGCATCGCTGAAGTACTTTCTGCTGGGCGCCTTTTCGTCGGCGTTCTTCCTCTTCGGCGTTGCGATGCTCTACGGCTATTCGGGCAGCCTGAGCCTGTCGGGGGTGGCCGCCGGCCGCGGACCGGCCTCCCTCGGGCTCATCGGTATCGCGCTCCTCAGCGTGGGTCTCCTGTTCAAAGTCGGTGCGGTGCCGTTCCACTCGTGGGTGCCCGACGTGTATCAAGGGGCACCTACGCCGGTGACGGCGTTCATGGCCTCGGCCACCAAAATCGCCGCTTTCGGCGCCCTGCTGCGGGTCTGCTACGTGGCGCTACCGGCGCTCGCCAATGACTGGCGGCCGGTGCTGTCGATCATCGCGGTGCTGTCCATGGCAGTGGGCACGGTGATAGCCATCGCGCAGAACGACGTCAAGCGCATGCTGGCGTACTCCTCGGTGGCACATACCGGTTTCATCCTCACCGGCGTGATCGCGCTCAACGACAACGGGCTGTCGGCGTCGTTGTTCTACCTGTTCGCCTACGGGTTCAGCACGCTCGGTGCGTTCGCGGTGGTGAGTGTGGTGCGCCGCGCCGACGGTGACGAGGAAGACGACCTACGCCGGTGGGCCGGGCTCGGGCGCCGGCATCCGTTCTTCGGTGTGGTCTTCGCGTTGTTTCTGTTGGCGTTCGCCGGCATTCCGCTGACCAGTGGATTCGTCAGCAAGTTCGCCGTCTTCAAGGCCGCGGCCGAAGGTGGCGCCGCATCCCTGGTTGTGATCGGCGTGATCGTCAGCGCCGTCGCCGCGTACTTCTACGTCCGGGTGATCGTGCTGATGTTCTTCACCGATCCTGTCGAGGATGGCCCAGAAGTGCAGTCGGGCACCCTCAGTACCGCGATGATCGGACTCACCGCCTTCGTGACGCTGGCGCTGGGTGCCGTCCCGCAACCGGTACTGGACCTGGCCAACCACGCGGGCCAGTTCCTGCGGTGAGCAGCTGACCAACCGCCGATCTGCGCAACCTGCAGACCGACACCCAGCTCCGTACACTGTTGAATTATCAAGGTTCACAGCAGGTTTGAGGACGCACCTGCGGTGGTTATGCAGCGTGGTCGAGTCGCATGGTGCGGCGGTTGTAGGCGGGGATCGGTGTGCGCTGTGAGTCGACGCTGGCGGGTGGGATGAGCCAGGGGTGTTTGTCCATGCCCATGACGACGTCCCAGCCGTCGTGGTGGACGTTGGCGTGGCAGGCCGGGCACAGCAGGCATCCGTTGGCCAGTGATGTTTCGCCGTGGTGGGTCCAGTGCACGATGTGGTGGGCGTGGGTGCGTCCGGGTGGGGCGCCGCATTTGATGCAGCACTGATCCCGCAGGTACAGGGCTTTGCGCAGAGGCGCCGGGAACAGGCGCTTGTCTCGGCCCATATCGAGGGGTACCTGTTCGCCGTCCACGATCACGGTGGTGACCGCGGTGTCGCAGGTGAGCCGCTCCAGGGTCATGGTGCTGATCGACCCCATGAACTCCAACCGAGCGAGGTCCGGGGTGTCAGCGGGCACCGTCACCAACAACTGTGTCCGCGGAGCGCTAGCGATGTCACCGCCGCGGGCCGCGATATCCAGCACCGCCTCCAGGGCATCGGCCCGCCGCCGGGAAGCCGACCTGGTGTCGGGGGTGCCGTCGGGTTCGGGGCGCGGCGCCGACAGCTCTTCGACCGCGGCCACCAACTTGGCGCCCACTTCGGCATCCAGGTCCGCCCGCAATTGCAGGCGGCCGTCGCTGGTGACACGGTGATCGAGGGTGTTGATCGAGCGGTCCTCCGCCGCCGGCAACCCGCCTTCGGCGGCCGCGTGCCGGTTGCCCAACCGGCGGGCCCGGTCGCCGATCGCGGCGGGGGTGGCCCCCGAGAAGAACTGCCCCAACAAATCCGTCACCTGCGCGAACCGGGCCTCCTCGCCCACCGGACCTGGTGCGCGCGCCTGAATGTGGTTGATGCCCTTGACGATCGCATCGACATGCTCACCCGAGACCACCCCATCGCCGGCATGGGCCGCCAGTGTCGGCAATAACGGCAGCGCGCCGCCGACCCGAACCAGCCTCTCGGCCACCGACGGCGCGCAGCCCAGCGACATCAACAGCTCCCGCAGCGTCCGCCCCTGTGAGGCGGCCACCCCACACCGGTCCAGCACCCCGGTAAGAATCACCGCCAGATGATCGACCACATTCCGCAGCCTGAACAGACACCGCGCTACCTCTAGTGCGTCGTCCCCGGCCATCTCGTCGGGAAGGACCACGTCACGTAGGTGGTCGAGGATAGGGCTGAGATTCGGTGCGATTCCCATAACACACTGTATCGAACATATGTTCGAACCGCAACCAGTTTCCGGCTCCCCGGGCGATCCGAGTCAGACACACACCGCATCATGAGCGACGACCGCGACCGTCGCGCCGTCCCAACGCTCGCTCAACTCACTTTCGGAGCGCGGTGCCCACCCGAGTGGTACCCGGTTCCGCCACGAAACTGGCCCCTGACAAGCGGCCAATGAGTACCTAGCCTCGTAGTCATGGCGACGGAGTCGGCGGTTGGGCATGCCCGCCAGGTGAGCCTGGCAGATGTCCCTCTGCCTCCACACCTCCAACAGGCCGACTACCTCGACGTCTTCGAAGTCACGGTCGCCGAGTCCGACGTTCGCACACCTGAGATGTTGGCGCGGGAGGCGCTCGAACGGTCCGCACCACCTATCCGCGAGGGGATCCGGTTCGCACACAAGGCGTTCCTGCTGTTCCGGCTCGGGCCGGCGGATTCACCACAGCATGTCCTCGGGTGGCGCATCGCAGAGTCGACACCCGATGCAGTTCGCCTGGAGGCGAATTCGCCGGTGATGAACGGAACCTTGATCCTGCGGCGAGCGAATGCCTCGACAGGCCAACTCATCACCGCACTGCACTACAAACACCGGCGGGCTGCGGCGGTGGTCTGGCGGGCCATCGGCCCCATCCATCGTGCGGCCGCCCCGTACCTGATGGACAAGGTGGTCATCCGATGATCGGTGACCGCTGGGGCGTCACCGACGCCGAGACCATGGCGCGCTACGGCTGCGACAACTACGTCGCCAGCCCCGCACTCGAGGCGTGGCGCGGAGTGTCCGTGAACACCACGCGAGATCGGTTGTGGCCGTGGGTTGTTCAAGTTCGCCTGGCGCCGTACTCGTACGACTGGATCGACAACCTCGGCCGGGAATCTCCGCGCGAGCTGTACAACCTGGACGATCCCCGACCCGGCGATCCGTTCACCGCGAGCGCCGGCCGACCACTGGGCAAGGTGCTCTCGGTGGAACATCAGGTTCAGTTGACGGCGCAGATCATCGGCGCTCACATGTCCTATCGACTCACCCCGATCGACGAACACAGCACTCGGCTGGTATTGAAAGTGACTGCGCCGCAATCCTGGCGGCTCGCCGCTCCCCTGCTCAGCGTGGGCGATCTCGTGATGGCGCGGCGGCAGCTGCTCAACTTGAAGCAGCTCGCCGAAAAGTAGCGGACGTCCGATTTGTGATACAGGTCACAGCGCGGACCTGTCACAAAATGCGCTCCAGATGCATCTCAAGGGTAGGGCGTTCATCGCAATAGGAGGCAGACATGAAAGCCGGCTCGGTCCTGCGAACTCAACGACAGACATCGGCGTCGAATCGCCTTGCCGCCCAGGGGAATGCGATCGACTCGCGGTACCACCCGTCGGGGGCGGTACGTCGGCAGCTGAACAAGGTCTTCCCGACGCACTGGTCGTTCCTGCTCGGTGAGATCGCGATGTACAGCTTCGTCGTGCTGCTGCTCACCGGTGTGTACCTGACACTGTTCTTCGACCCGTCGATGACCGAGGTCATCTACAACGGCGTCTACCAGCCGCTGCGCGGCGTCCAGATGTCGCGGGCCTACGAGTCGGCCCTGGACATTTCGTTCGAGGTCCGCGGTGGTCTGTTCGTCCGCCAGATTCACCACTGGGCCGCCCTGATGTTCGCCGCGTCGATCATGGTGCACATGGCACGGGTGTTCTTCACCGGCGCGTTCCGCCGCCCGCGTGAAGCCAGCTGGGTGACGGGTGCGTTGCTGCTGATCCTGGCCATGTTCGAGGGCTACTTCGGCTACTCGCTGCCCGACGACCTGCTCTCAGGTATCGGTCTGCGCGCCGCGCTGTCCTCGATCACCCTCGGCATTCCAGTCATCGGCACCTGGCTGCACTGGGCCCTGTTCGGCGGGGATTTTCCCGGCCAAACGATCATCCCACGGATGTACGCGCTGCACGTATTGATCATTCCCGCAGTCATTTTGGGCCTCATCGCGGTCCACCTGGTGTTGTTGTGGTTCGGCAAGCACACGCAATTCCCGGGTGCGGGCCGCACCGAGAAGAACGTCGTGGGCGTGCGAGTGTTGCCGGTATTCGCCGTCAAATCCGGGGGATTTTTTGCCATGGTCACCGGTGTCCTGGGCATCATGGGTGGTCTGCTGCAGATCAACCCGATCTGGGAACTGGGCCCCTACAAGCCCTCGCAGGTGTCCGCCGGTAGCCAGCCCGACTTCTACATGATGTGGACCGAAGGCCTCGCCCGTATCTGGCCGGCCTGGGAGTTCTACCCCTTCGGCCACACGATCCCGGCAGTGGTCGCGGTCGCGTTGATCATGGGCCTGGTCTTCACACTGCTCGTCGCTTATCCCTTCATCGAAGCCAGGGTGACGGGCGATCATGCCCACCACAACCTGCTGCAGCGTCCGCGTGACGTGCCCGTGCGCACCGCCATCGGCGCCATGGCCGTCGCGTTCTACATGGTGCTCACCCTGGCCGCGATGAACGACATCATCGCGCTCAAGTTCGACATCTCACTGAACGCCACCACCTGGATCGGCCGCATCGGTATGGTCGTCCTGCCCGCAGTGGTCTACTACCTCACCTACCGCTGGTGCGTAGGCCTGCAACGCAGCGACCGCGCCGTCCTCGAACACGGCATCGAGACCGGCATCATCAAGCGGCTGCCCCACGGCGCGTACGTCGAACTGCACCAGCCCCTCGGCCCGGTCGACGACCACGGCCACCCCATCCCGCTGGAATACCAGGGCGCCGCACTGCCCAAGCGCATGAACAAGCTCGGCTCCGCCGGCTCCCCCGGCACCGGCAGCTTCCTGTTCGCCGACTCCGCCGTCGAACAAGCCGCCCTCGCCGACGCCGAACACGCCGCCGAGCACAAAGCACTCACCGCCATCAAGGAATACCAGGACGAAATCTCACCCACCGGCTCCAACGGGCACCACTAGTTTCCAGTGCGCCACATTGGTTGTGAAACAGGGTGTTTCCACTCATGATGCTGGTGTGACCGAGTGTGAGAATCCCACTGCCGATGGAGTCCACCCGCTCTTGGTGGAGCGGTTCAGTCCGGTGTCGTTCGATCGGGCCGCGTCCCTGAGTGATGCTCAGATCAACGTACTGCTCGAGGCCGCCCGGCTGACGCCATCGGCCGGGAACTCCCAGCCGTGGATGTTCATCGTGGGTCGCCGTGACGATCCGATCCACTCGCGGATCGCGAATCACCTGGCACCCAGCTCAGCACGATGGGCTCTCCACGCCGCGCTGCTGGTCGTGAATATGGCTCATGTACTCGTCGAGGACACGGACTGGGAGTTCTCCGAGTTCGCGCGATACGACCTCGGACAAGCCGTCGCCCACATGACGATTCAGGGCCTGGTCATGGGACTCGGTGCGCATCAATTCCGCGCGTTCGATCGCGATGCCGTCGCCCGCGAGTTCGACGTCCCGGCCGCGTGGGAGGTGACGTCGATGACGGCTTTCGGGCCGGCGGGCCGTCCGTCGGACGAGGAGACCGGACCTGCCCCGAGCCGGGCTCGATTGTCACGACGCGAAATCACCTGGGCCAGAGCGTGATCACATCAGCTGCGAACGGCAGTGGCTGCTCAACTTTCTGCTGGCGACGCCCACGAAACCACGGCATCATGCGACGGAATCACTTGCGCCACTTGGGGCCTCGAGCTGCGGGATCAGGCACACCGTTCCGCCCGCGGTGTCCATTGGCCGAATGCCCAGCCCTTGGTTCAGCCGGCCACGCTGATTCTCCCAGGCGATTTCAGCAGCGATCTCCGTCAACTGCGCCTTGCTGAGGTGTGTGAGCAGCTCCTCCCGCAGGCCTTCGGAGATGATCGCCGGCGTACGGGACATCTCTTCAGCGAATTGAATGCACAGCTTCTCGAGGTGCGTGAACTCATCGCTGTCGCGGTAGTTCACCAGGGCGATGAGCTTCTCCTCCGAGAACCCCTCACTGCGGCCGAGCGTGTCAGAGATGTCGATGCAGAATTCACAATGGGTCAACATCGCCGCCTTGATTCCCGCGAGCAGCTTCAGTTCGGTGGGTGCCCGGCCGCTGAACAGCAACGCCATTTCGTAGAGCCCGTTCGCCACCGCGATGAGCGGGCGCCGGATCAGCCAACCCGGTAGGTCCCAACGATTTTGGCGGGACTTCGCCAGGACCACAAGGTGTACCCAGATGCGCTTCAGGATTCTCACGACGTGTTCTCCTCGATTCCGTTGCCAACGGACGGCGGCGGTATAGCCTCATGCTAGGTCGCCATTGGACACAGGTTAGGAACCAATATTTCGACTGAAACGGGTACCACTTCGGGTCCGGAGCTGCTCATCGAGCTGGACCGGACCAGTGGTGCCGACGCGCTGCATCGCCAGCTGGCCGACGGTCTGCGGGACGCGATCCGAACCGGCCGCCTCGCGCCGAAGACCCGACTGCCCTCCAGCCGCGTGCTCGCCGCTGACCTCCAGGTGTCGCGACGCCTCGTCGTCGACGCATACAGCCAACTCGTCGCCGAGGGTTTCCTGCAGAGCCAACAAGGTTCTGGCACCACGGTTACCGCCGTCGACACGACTGCCGGGATGTCGCAACCATCGCGTCCAGACCGTCGAACATTCGACGTGGACTTCGCGCCCGGGGTGCCCGACCTTTCGAGTTTCCCCCGACACAGTTGGTTACGCGCGCTGCGCCAGGGGCTGTCCTCCATCGAATCCCAGTCTCTGGGATACGCCTCACCCAAGGGCCTGCCCGACGCCCGCGCCGCGGTGTCGGACTACCTGCGACGCACCCGAGGTGTGCTGGCCGATCCAGAGCGCGTCGTGTTGTGTTCCGGGGCGACGCAGGCCATCGCACTACTCGCTCACGTGCTGCGAAATCGCTCCGTTGCGATGGAGGATCCCGGATTCTGGTTGCACCGCATGGTTTTCCGTCACCACGGCATCGAGCCGCTCCCCATTCCGGTCGATGACGACGGGCTCGACGTGACGGCGCTCGCCAACACCACGACATCGACGGTGCTGACGACCCCCGCCCACCAATCCCCGACCGGCATCGTCCTGTCCCCTGCCCGTCGCACCGCGCTGCTCGAGTGGGCGCGGGCGGGCAATCTCGTCATCGAGGATGACTACGATGCCGAATATCGTTACGACCGGGCGCCTGTCGGCGCACTGCATGCCCTGGCGCCGGACCGTGTCATCTACCTCGGCTCTGTGAGCAAGACACTGGCCCCCGGCTTGCGGCTCGGTTGGATGGTTCTGCCCCCGGACCTTGTCAGGCCCGTGGTGTCGGCGAAAAGTCTCGCCGACACCGGCAGTTCGGTCATGGATCAGCTCGCCTTCGCGACCCTGCTCCGTTCCGGTGACTACGATCGACATCTGCGGCTCATGCGCCGCCGCTATCTGGCCCGGCGCAACTGCCTGCTGCAGGCACTGCGCGAGTACCTGCCAGAAGCCACGGTGCTCGGTGCCGCCGCCGGCGTCCATCTCACGGTGCGACTGCCCGACGACTGCGACATCGAAGACATCGTGCGCCGAGCCGCAAGCCGGCGTGTGCGGATCGATCCGCTGTCGTGGTGCTACGCCGAACCCGACTGTGCCCCGCCGGGATTGATACTCGGTTACGCCAATCTGACTGAGTCACAGATCGATACCGGCGTACGGGCAATCGCCGCCGCAGTCGGCCGCCCGGAGCAACTGGTACCCGATACCAGCTGCAAAGTGGCCCCTGACGCTGGGCCATTGCGCGCCTAGCCTCGGAGCATGACGACGCAGACCTCTTTGCGGATCGTGTTGGTCACCTGCGCGGCCCTCGGGCTGATAACACTGGTCCTGGGCGTCTGGGCCTTTGTCGCACCGATGTCGTTCTTCGAGGTGCTCGCGCCTTTCGAGCCGTACAACCGACATTTTCTGCATGACGCGGGCGTCCTGCAGATCGGTGTCGGGGTGGCGATGTTGCTGGCCGCGGCCCGCCGTTCGCCCGTGGAAGTGGCACTCGGCGGCTTTATCGCGTTCGAAGCACTCCACGTCGTGTCACACGTGATCGACCGGGATCTCGGCGGCAGGCCGGCCTTCGACATCACGGCCCTGACAGTGCTGACCCTTGCCGGGGTGACCGCGTTGGTCGTGAGCCGGCGGAAATAGCTGCGCGCGCTCAGACAGCCGTGTCCTCTCCTCCCCCGCTTCGGCGCAAGAATACGTAAGTCACTGCGCAGCGGGTATTTTGGCGTTCCGTCGGCTCCAGCGCCCACGAGGTCTCGACCGGTTCGCACCGCGGTACTGCGCAGGGAAATGGCGAGTCTTCCGCAGGGATGGGTCAACCGTCTTTCCCACTCACCGAACGAAGCGGCGGGCCATCCCCGAAATCCCGGTAGGAGGGAATCGTGATGGCGGGCGACGAAGCGCGGCTGCCAGTCTTCCTCGGTGGGACGTGGCCCGGGTCACATCGACTCGCAGGTCCCGTAGAGAACGGAGTACGTCATGCCGCAGCGATCGTTCGCCGGTCCGTTGGAAGCGGTCGGAGGGTTGTTCGCCATGACGGCCGACGCGGCCAAATTCGCGTTCCGGCGGCCCGTGCAATGGCGCGAATTCCTTGACCAGTCATGGTTTGTCGCGCGCGTGTCTCTGGCACCCACGCTTCTTGTCGCGATCCCGTTCACCGTCTTGGTGTCCTTCACGCTCAACATCTTGCTCCGCGAGCTGGGCGCCGCCGATCTCTCCGGAGCGGGCGCCGCGTTCGGCGCTGTCACACAAGTCGGCCCCATGGTGACGGTGCTGATCGTGGCCGGTGCCGGCGCCACCGCGATGTGCGCGGACCTTGGATCGCGCACCATCCGGGAAGAGATCGACGCCATGGAGGTGCTCGGCATCAATCCGGTGCAGCGGTTGGTAACCCCCCGCATGCTGGCCTCCGGACTCGTGGCATTGCTTCTCAACAGCCTGGTGGTCATCATCGGCATCCTCGGCGGATACCTGTTCTCGGTGTTCGTCCAGGATGTCAACCCCGGCGCTTTCGCCGCGGGCATCACTCTGCTCACCGGTGTTCCCGAGGTCGTCATCTCGTGCGTCAAGGCGACGCTCTTCGGCCTCATCGCCGGCGTGGTGGCCTGTTACCGCGGACTCACCATCTCCGGGGGCGGCGCCAAAGCTGTCGGTAACGCCGTCAACGAGACCGTCGTGTACGCGTTCATGTCCCTGTTCGTGGTCAACGTGGTGGTCACCGCCATCGGTATCCAGATGACCACGCGATGACCCGCACCACAGCGCCGCTTCGGTCCGCGTACCCGCGGCTGACCCGCGCCGTCCACGCGCCCGCGAGGATCAGCGCCGGCGTCGGCGACCACATCCTGTTCTACGGTCGGGCAATTGCCGCCGTGCCCTACGCCGCCGCACACTACCGACGCGAAGTGATCCGGCTGATGGCTGAAATCAGTATGGGCGCAGGGACGTTGGCGATGATCGGCGGCACCGTCGTCATCGTTGGATTTCTCACCCTCGCCACGGGCGGCGTCCTGGCGATCCAGGGGTACAGCTCTCTGGGCAACATCGGCATCGAAGCCCTGACCGGATTCCTGGCCGCATTCATCAACGTTCGGATCTCGGCACCCATTGTCGCCGGGATCGGCCTGGCGGCCACCTTCGGTGCCGGCGTCACCGCCCAGTTGGGCGCGATGCGGATCAACGAAGAGATCGATGCACTCGAGTCGATGGGAATCCGATCTGTCGAATACCTCGTCAGCACACGTATCGCGGCAGGAATGCTCGCGATCACGCCGCTGTACGCCATCGCGGTGATCTTGTCCTTCGTCGCAAGCCAATTCACGACCGTGGTGCTACTCGGACAGTCCGGTGGTCTCTACAACCACTACTTCGACACCTTCCTCAATCCCATCGACCTGCTCTGGTCATTCTTGGAAGCGGTGTTGATGGCGCTGGCAATCCTGCTGTTGCACACGTACTACGGCTTCTTCGCGAGCGGAGGTCCAGCCGGGGTAGGCGTGGCAGTCGGTAACGCCGTCCGCACGTCGCTGATCGTTGTCGTATCCATCACGTTGCTCATCTCACTCGCCATCTACGGCTCCAACGGCAACTTCAATCTCTCCGGTTAAGCAGGCATCGAATGTCACGTGACTCAGTACGTTTGCTCACCGGCTTTGCTGCGATGGGCCTGGCCGCCGCCCTCGTCGTCGGCGCCGTTGTGTTGTTCCGCGGTGGTGCGACAAGCACTGCATCCGTGACGGTGCTGTCGCCACGCGTGGGCCTGATCATGAATCCCGACGCCAAGGTGAAACTGCATGGCGCCCAAGTGGGCAAGGTAGCCGCCATCGACGATCTGCCAGACGGAAGCGCCGCCATCCATCTGGCGATGAATCCTGACTATTTGCAGCTGATTCCGGCGAACACCGGGGTGCAGATCGTGTCGAGCACGGTGTTCGGCGCAAAGTACGTCGACCTCGTCCCACCGGAGGAACCAGCTGCCCAGCCGCTGCACGCGGGACAGGTGCTCGATGCCGGCCACGTCACCGTCGAGATCAACACCGTGTTCGAGCATCTGGTGGACGTGCTGTCCCAGGTCCAGCCAGAAAAGCTGAACGAAACACTCGGCGCCATGGCGCAGTCGCTGGGCGGCCGCGGCGACAAACTGGGCCAGACCATGGTCGATCTCGACGCCATGCTCACCAAGATCGATCCCAGCCTCCGCAACATGAGCCGGGAAATCGCCACGGCCCCAAAGGTACTCAACGCATACGCGGACGCCGGCCCCGATCTGATGAGCGCGGCGGGCAATGCATCCCAGCTCAGTGACACCATCGTCGAACGCCAACACGACCTCGACACAGTACTGCTGAGCGCTATCGGATTGGCAGACATCGGCAATGACGTCGTCAGCACCAACAGCAACGCGATCGTCGATGCCATGCACGTACTGGTGCCCACCACCAATCTGACAAATCAATACAACCAAGCGCTCACCTGCGCGCTGAAGGGCATGGAGCCACTTGCCATGGGACCGCCCCAACCGTTGCCCGGAATCATGCTGCTGGACTCGTTCCTGCTCGGCACAGAGCGCTACCGCTACCCCGGCAATCTGCCGAAAGTCGCCGCGTCGGGCGGTCCCCAATGCATGGGCCTGCCCAACGTGGGTTTCGGGGAGCGGCCGCCGTTCGTGGTCACCGACATCAACGCAAACCCGGCACAGTACGGAAATCAAGGGATCCTGTTGAACTCCGACGCCCTCAAACAAGCCCTGTTCGGCCCGCTCGACGGACCGCCTCGCAACACTGCTCAGACAGGGCAACCCGGATGACACGCCACAACTCGACCGCTCTGAAGTTCGGCGCCTTCGGCATCACGATGCTCCTGGTGACCGCAGCGCTGTTCGCGATCCTCGGGCAGTATCGAACAGGCTCGACAAACAGCTACTCAGCCGTGCTCACCGACGCCTCCAGCCTCAAAGTCGGTGACTCCGTACGAGTCGCGGGAATCCGGGTCGGAACGGTCGACGACATCGCGCTGCGGCCCGACAACACGGTGGTCGTAGGCTTCGACGCCGATCGCGACGTCGTACTGACCACCGGCACCAAAGTCGTTGTGCGCTACCTCGATCTGGTGGGCAATCGCTACCTGGAACTCGTGGGCAACCCTGGGTCGACGAAAATCCAGCAGGCCGGCACGCAGATTCCGGCCGACCGCACGGAACCCGCCTTGGACCTCGACCTGCTACTGGGCGGGCTGAAACCGGTCATCCAGGGACTCAACGCCCAGAACGTCAACGCGCTGACCAACTCCCTGATCCAGATTCTGCAGGGCCAGGGCGGAACCATGGAATCGCTCATGGCTCAAACGACTTCATTCACGACCGCACTGGCCGACAACGGGCAGACGGTTCAGCAGTTGATCGACAATCTGAACTCCGTCGTAGCGACGGTCGCCAAGGACGGCGACAAATTCTCTGGCGCCGTCACGCGCCTCCAACAGCTGATCACTGGGCTGTCTCAGCAGCGTGATCCGATCGGGGAGGCAATCACCGCCCTGGACAACGGAACTGGTTCGCTGTCGCAACTCATGACCCAGGTCCGCCCACCTCTCGCAGGAACGGTGAACCAGCTCAACCGAATGGCGACATTGCTGGACAACGACAAAGACAAGGCCCGCATGGATCTCGCGCTGCAGAAAGCGCCCGCCAACTACCGGAAGCTTGTCCGTCTCGGTGCGTACGGCAGCTTCATCAACCAGTATCTGTGCGGCATGAACGTCCGTGTGACGGATCTGCAGGGCCGCACCGCGTACTTCCCGTGGATCATGCAGAACACCGGACGCTGCGGGGAGCCCTGATGCTGAAATATCGCGGATCACCACTGATGCGCACCGGGCTCATCGGTTTGGTGCTGATCATCCTCGTCATCGCCGTCGGCCTTCAGCCACAGAAACTCTGGTCGTGGGCCACGTCCATCAGATACCACGCGGTGTTCGCCGACGCCGGCGGACTCTCCCCGGGGAACGACGTCAGGGTCTCTGGCGTGACCAAGGGCACCGTGAGCGCGGTCACCCTCAGCCACGGCAAAGCTCTCGTGACGTTCACTCTCGATGGCACAGTTGCTCTGGGCACACAGACCACCGCCCACATCAGGACCGGCACCGTCCTCGGTGCCCGGATGATGACGCTGGAACCCGCAGGGACCGGAAGCTTGCGCCCCGCCGACACCATCCCGCTCAACCGCACCGGGTCTCCGTACTCATTGACCGACGCCGTCAGCGACTTCACCAACAACACCGCCGGCACCGACACCGCGGCACTCACCCATTCGCTCGACACGCTTTCGGAAACCATCGACCGCATGGCCCCACAG
>Ga0265327_10000629_pt1 | contig 57603 bp, 37 predicted proteins | sample 41621metaG_FD_202089 | JGI IMG/M metagenome (GOLD analysis project Ga0265327, IMG submission 202089) | Rhizosphere microbial communities from Carex aquatilis grown in University of Washington, Seatle, WA, United States - 4-16-21 metaG | ecosystem: Host-associated > Plants > Roots > Rhizosphere... | reverse complement strand
GTGGCGGCCAGGTAGTCCTCGAGGAAGGCGACGGAGCCGAGTCCGTCGGTTTCGAGCATGTGCCGGGCGCGGGTGGCCTTGTCGGTGTCGGACGAGAGCAGATCACCGAGGTAGCCGCGCCGCTGGTCATCGCCGAGCAGGGCGGTGGCGGGGCTGGATTTCTTGTCGGGGCCCTTGGCGGCCCATTGTTCCCAGCGGGCGATCGGGCCGACATTTTCCGGCTGGTCCGGGGAGTTCCAGGGATTGAAACCGAAGTCTCCGCCGGCGGCTTCTTCGAGGAGCTCAAGGGCTCCGAGACGTGCGGCAAGGGACGGCTGTTTCAGAACCGCGACGAGGTCGGCAAAGGGTAGCGGGTCATGGAGAGCGTTCTTGACGGCCCCGCGTTGGGCCGGGTCCGCGAGGTGGGGAAGCAGCATGGAGAGAACCGCCGGCGAGTGATCGCCTTTTTCACAAGCGGCGAGCGCGATCTTGAGAGTTTCTTCTTTCGAAATGTTGAGGGTGAGGGAGCCCGAGCCGGCTTTCTGAAGTGGTGCGGCTTCCGGCAACGCGGGTTCCTGAGCCGTGGCGCGCAGTGCCAGGGCGAAGAGAAGAGGGATGACGGTTTTCGGGAGCACGCGGGGAAAAAGAGAAGAAGTTATGGACCGCAGATTTCGCAGATTAAGATGATTTCAGAATTTCTGGTGCTCTCTTCAATCTGTGTAATCTGCGGTCCAATTTCCGGGATTTTGGATGCCGTGGGCGCGCTTCAATGGAGCAGCGCGTAGGCGAGGATGTTGGCGTTCACCTCCATCGAGTTCCGGATCTCATTGCCGCCGCAGCAGCAGCAGCCTTCGGTGTGGGAGGTGTCGTTGAGCCCGTCGGGTGAGTAAACGAGGACGATCTTGTTGTTCAGCGTCACGCCCCGGAGCTTGGACTCGCCGGACGAGTGGGAGAGCTTGAGGTCCTTCACGTCGAACACGGTCTTGTAGATGTCGTGGTCCATCGGGATGTCCTTGAGGGAATCATTGCCGAAGAGCCGCTTGATCTCCCGCTCGAAGGCACCGCGCCACGCTTCGTTGGAGCAGGAGGCGGAGGCGAGAAGGAAGCCGCCGTTTTCGAGATACTTCTTCAGGTTGTCCCGCTCCTGGGCGGTGAGGATGAAGTCGCCCTCGCCGGTCATGATGACGAAGGGAATTTTGAACAGCTCGTCGCCCGCGAGCTTCACCTGCTTGAAGCGGCGCTCGGTGGAGATGGAGGTCTTCTGCTGGACGGTGCTGAGGAATTCATCGCTGAAGCACTTGGAGGTCTTGGTGCCGGCGTAGATGAGATTGCCACATTCGACGGCACCTTCCTTGGCGAACAAGGGCAGCGGGCAGGCGAGGGCGAGGAGAACGAGGATCGTTTTCATGATGGTTTAACCACTGGTTTCACTGAGGGCACTGGAAGAGGAAGAGGGTTGGACCGCAGATTTCGCAGATTAAGATGATTTTTCAGAATTTCTGATTCCTTCTTCAATCTGTGTAATCTGCGCAATCTGCGGTCAAATTTCTGTCGTCTTAATTGGGTGGATCATTCCGAGAAGTAGCGTTTGACGGCGTCGCGATAGAGAGCGGGAACGGATTCGGGATCGGGGGTGCCGGAGGAGCCGCTGCGGGTTTCGGCCTGCTTGAGGGTGCCGGTTTCGGCGCGGGTGGGCAGCGGGGCGTGGCCGGCGTTTTTGTCGGACTTGCCGTTTCCGGCTTCGCCGAGGGAGGCGGGTTGGAACTGCATGCGCTCGGGGCCGATGACCGGGAGATCCGACATGGGGAATCCGGGTTCGGCGCTGCCGGTTGGGCCGGTGCCGCCAGCACCCATGCCGCCGCCGCCGGTCTTCGAATTGGGCGTGGTGCCGGGGTTCTGGCACATCAGGCCTTCGAGGAGTTGCTGCATGGTTTGGTTCACGTCCGGGCGCGGAATGTTGAACTTCATGCATTGTCCGTTGCAGGCTTTGGCAAAGGGGTTCGGTGCCTGCATCAGGGTTTCGAGGAGGGAACGGGCCAGCTCGGCGTTGGTGGCGGCATCGTTGGAGGCGCCGTCGCGGGCGTGCTTGGCGGCGGCATCCATCACACTGCCGGGGTCGCTGAGCTTGAGCTGCTGGACGAAGGCGAGGGCGGATTCCTTCATCGGAGCCAGGTCGGGATCGGCGAGGGCGTTGGCGCGGAGTTCGAGCTCGCGGGCGAAGTCATCGAGGGCTTCGCGGTTCTTCTGCTGGGTGTCGCCGAGGGAAGCGAGGAGGCGCTTGTTCTGGTCGTTGCCCATGGCGATCTCCTTGGCGATGGTGGTCATGCGCTTCACCAGCGACTGCTGGGTCTGGTAGATCTGCTGGAACTTGGCGGCCATCTCGAGAACCTTGCCTCCTTCGGCGAGGGTGGCGGCGTCCTTCTGCAACTCGGCCATCTGCGGCTGCTGCTGGCCGATACGGTCGCGCATTTCCTGAATCGCCTTGTGCTGGTCGGCGGCGGCGGCTTTCGGGTCGAACTTGTCGAGGGATTCGAGGTTCTGGCGCTGGAGGGCGGCGCCTTGGGCGGCGAGGTCGCGGACGCGTTTTTCGATGCTGAAAGCGGGGAAGTCGCGGGCGATGCGGCCGAGCATGTGGGCCGCCTGCTGGTGGGCTTCGATGGCTTCCTGGCGCGCTTTTTCAGCGGCAGCGGGATCATTGGCATCGGCGGCCTTGTCCATGCGGTCGAGGGCATCGAGGGCGTCCTGGCGGGCCTTGGTGACGGCGGCGAAACGGGCGGCGAATTCCTTGAGCGTGGTCTGGGCGCGGATGCGGGCGGCGTAGTCGCTTTCCTCGATGATCTGGATGCGGGCGATGCCGGAGGTGCCCTGGCCCAACAGCGACGGGTTATAATCCGAAGCTTCCAGGAACAACTCGATCGTCTGTCCGGCTTCGAGGCCGAGGGCAGCGAGGTCGAGGCTGTCCTTCACGTCGAAGTCACGGGTCTTGGCGAGGCCGCTGGCGACCGGCTGGGAGCGGTCGCGGAAGCCGGAGAGCGTGCGGACGAGCTGGACACGGGCGAGGCCGAGGTCGTCGGAGGCCTTGGCCTGGATCGGGATTTTTGATTTCGGCGTGGCGAGGAGAAGCGGCGGCGGGGAAATGAGATCGATGACGGGGGGCTGATCGGGCAGGGCCTTGAAGGCGAGTTCGGACGGCTTGGCGGAAGCGGTGCCGCGGACATCGCGGATCACGGCGGCGAGTTTTCCGGAACGGGTGGCGGTGAAGTGGAAGGTGGCGGTGTGGCCGGAGATGTCGGCCTGGGTCTCCACCGGGACGGGATCGGCGGAGCCGTTGCGTGCGGGGGTGAAGGTGAGGGTGGCGGAACCGAGCGGCCGGTTGGAGGTGAGCTCAAGGGTCACGGCGGAGCCTTCGGGCGCCGAGATTTCATTCGTGTCCACCGGCCCGCGGCTGACCGGGATTTCCATGTAGGGCGGTGGCGTGACCTCGAGGGCCGCGGCGAGAACGTTGGGCTGGAGCCGGACTTCGATCGGGAGCCAGGTGGAGCGGGCCTTGCCGCAGGCGAAGGCGACTTCCAGCGGCTGGGTGACCCCGTCGAGCTTGCGCGAGAAGCGGGTCGCGGACTCGCGGGAAGCGGCGAGGCGCTGGATCTCTGCCGAGCCGGGCTGGCGCAACAGGCACTCGACTGGTTGGTCGATGCGGTCGCCTTCAAGGTTGCAGGCGATGAGGAGATCGGCGCCGTAGATGACGCTGGGCTTTTCCGGATCGAGAGTGAAATGCAGGCGCGACCACGGCGGGATATCGGCGTGCGGGTGGACGAAGCGCGCGAGGGTCACATTGAAGGGGGCCGGCGCGATGAGTCGGAAGGCCAGCGCGGCGAGCGCGACGATGGCGAGGGCTCCGGCAGTGCGACCAACGGCATGCCAGGGAATGGCCTTGGTGGCGGGGAGGGCGGAAAGTTCGGCGGCGGCTTCTTCCAGCGATTTCCTCGCGAGATAGGCACCCAGCGGCGTGGCCGCGGTTTCCGGATCGATGGCCAGGGCCGCAGCCGCCGGACGTCGCGGGGACGCCAGGGCGTCGTCCGCGAGATTCGCGGTGCGGCGGCGGGACAGGCGGGCAACTACGATGAGTGCCGTAATGGTGGCGACCGCGGCGATGGTGCCGGTGATCCGGAGCGCGACGATGCGGGCCGGGGATTCGAGCGCGTAAACGAGATCGAGCGCGAGAAGCAGGAGCCCGAGGAGTCCGGCAACCGCGGCAACGGCCAGCATCAGCGCGAACAGCCGCCCGGCGAGGTGCCTTCGGCGGAAGCGGGCAAGTTGGGTGGAGAAGGACATCGGGGTTGGGAGGTTGGGATTTGAAATTTCAGATTTGAGATTTCAAAGGGAGAGAGGATGTAGCCGTGACGTCGGAGTGGGTGGGGCGACTGCTGCTACGGGCTTGCTGGATGACGACGCGCTTGTAGCCGCGGGCGAAGAAGTAGCGGTTGGTCTTGGCGATTTCGGATTGGAGGCGGGCGTCGGACCAGACGTTCTTTTCGAAAATCACGACGACGAGATTCTTGCGAGGACGGGAGTCGAAGTAGTGGACGAGTTTCGATGGCTTGGGCCAAGATACATCCACCCTGCGTACGACCGGACCATCCCGGACTGCCATCATCTCCTCCCCGTTGTAGCTGACCACGATGTCAGCGGCGGCTTCCGTGGCGAAGGCACGGGTGGTTTCGGGATCGAGATAGCTCGTGCTGGTCGTGCGGTTTGGATTCGAGAGGGCTTTGTCGATGTCGTTGCGGTTGAGAGGACGAAGCGTGTCCGCGCCCTGTTGCTCGCAGCCGACGAGGCCGAGCGCGATGAGCAGCAGGAGATGGAAGAAGCGGCTCATTGGGGAGTGGATTGGCGGCGGATATCGCTGCTGACGGTTGAAAGAATGTTGGAATGCCCGTGTTCAATCACCACCCGCTTGTAACCCCGTGCGAGGAAGTAACGGTTGATCGTTTCGATACTGGGTTCGCCAAGGAAACCATCAAGGGTGATGACCACGAGTTCCTTACGAGGACGACTGTCGAAGTAGGAAATTAGTTGCTTGGGAGTTCCCTGTTTCAGGTCGGAGGCTTGGCGAGGTGCCCGGTGGGTAAGGTTGACAACCCATTCACCGTTTCCGCCGAAGTCCACCAGAGTATCGGCGGATTGGCTGAGTTCTGCGGCGTGATCTGTCCGTGCCTTCAACTCTGCCGTTGGAGACAGCCACGACGTCTCCTTCGGTGCGCATGCGGAAAGGCCGAGCGCAAGCAGCAGCGGAAGATGGAAGAGGCGGCGCATCTGGTTTGAGATCAGAAATTTCAAATTTGAGATTTCAAATGGCTAGGAGAGTCCCTGCCTCCTTCGCAGGAACCATTCGGTGGCGGGGACGAAGGTCAGGAGGAGGGCGACGAGCGTATTGTTCCAGGCGGGTTGCCAGACGGCGCCGGATTCGAGGGTGGCGGGGGCGGTGGTGTGGAGCTTGTCCTTGAGGAAGGCGTCCAGGTTGGCAGCGGTGAGGGATTGGCCGCCGGTGGTTTCGGCGAGGGAGGCGAGGAAGGCCGGATCGGGAGAAAGATCGTCCTGCTCGGTGGGCGGGGCGGGGACGGCGAGCTCGACCTCGGGGGTGGGTGGCGCGTTGGGACGGCCATCGCTGAGACCGAGATGCCACGTGCCGGGCTCGGACGGCGTGAGGGTGGCCTGCCAGCGCGGGCGGCCGGAGGGATCGGGGACGGACGCTGGATTGACGATGACGGGAGCGGCACCCTCCCGGGTGAACTGGAGGACGGGAGTCGGAGCGGGGAGTGTGCCGCGATAGCCGATTGAGACGGTGACGGGCTGGCCCGGGAGTCCCTGGGTGGAGGCGAGGTGAAGGGAGAAGTCCTGGCCGGGAAGGAACTCGGAGTAGGAGGCCATCCATTGGATGAGCTGGGTCCAGAAGTCCTCATACATGTTCCCGAGCTCGCGGGCTTCGGGGTAGAAGTCCCATTTCCAGAGGCCATCGCCATTCGCCAGGCCTGTCACGCCTTGGCCGTAGCGACGCACGAGAAGGGTCGGGAATTTTCCGCCGCCGCTGGTGGAGCCGGTGGGCACACCTTCTGCAAGGATGCGGGTGAAAGGTTTCACCGCGAGAATGTTGCGGCCGTCCTTGAGAGGCGGCAGGGAGTTCCAGACGGAGGCTGCGGAGGCCGGGAGGGCTGCGCCGAAGAGACCGGCGGCCTCGCCTTCGGCATTGGGCGTGAAGCGGAATTCGGAGGTGGTGGCCGCCGCCCAGGTGACGGGTTCCAGTGGCTCCAGCCCGGGGACGTCGGTGGTGGCGGGCTTGCCACGGGCGAAGAGAACGGCGCCGCCGTGATCGCGGACGTAGGCGCGGAGGGCATCGAGGCGTGACGGGGTGAGGAAGGCATCGATGTTCTTGCCGAAGACGATGAGGTCGTAGCGGGAGAGTTCTTCGAGAGTCTCGGGGAAGATCGCCTGGGAAGTCTCGGTGGGCGCGGCGTCGCCGGAATCGATGCGGAAGTAGCGCTGCTCGGAGAGGCGGTGGACGGAATGCACGTCCATGTGCTTCTGCTGGCGGAGGAGCTGGGCGAGGAATTTGGAGTCCCAGTAAGGCGCGCCCTCGGCGATGAAGACGCGGGTCTTGGAGGTGAGGACACGGACGGAAACGGTGGCCTTGTTGTTGCCGGGGCGGGCTTCGCCTTCCTGAACCGGCGTGGCGAGGGTCCAGCGGGTGCTGTCCTTCGGGCAGGGCATTTCGAACGTGACGGTGGCGGGCTTGCCCTCCGCGAGGTCGGCGGTCTGGCGGGCGATTTCCTTGCCGGTGTCATCGCTCAAGGTGACGACGGGGCGCAGCGGGCCGAGGCCGTTGGACTGGAGGATGACGGGAAGTCGCACGGGTTGGCCGGCGAAGACGGTGAGGATCGGTCGGGCAGCGCGGAGCACCAGATCCGGCACCGGTTCATCGGCGGCGATGGCGAAGGTGTGGACGGGTGCTTCCCGGGCGCGGGCGCGGAGCGAGAGGGCCTCCATTTCGCCGGTGGTGGGGAGCTCGGTCTGGCGGCCGTCGCTCAGGACGAGGATGCCCGCCGGGGACTCGCCGGCCGCGGAGGTTTCCTGGAAGACGGATTCGACGGCGCGGAGAATTTTGGAGCCCTTGCCATCAGCGGTGGCCGGGAGGGTGGCAGCGGCCGGGTGGAGGGATTCATCGAAGGTCTGGAGGCGGGCCGGGAGACCGGCGGCCTTTGCTTCCGCGGCGGCATGTTCGGCGAACTGGCGGGCCGTGGCGTAGCGGGTGGATGCACCGGAGGCGCGGGCCATGGAGGCGGAGGTATCGGTGAGAATGATCCACGGGCGCTGGGTGTGGTCGGTGGGCTTCACCCACCGGCCGATGTTGAGCAGGAGGGCGGCGACGCCACAGAGGGTGAGGGCGCGGAGCGTGAATAGAATAGTCCGGCGCGAGGCAGGCAGGCCAAGGGTGGAACGCCACGACACGATGAGGCCGGCCACGACGCCGACGGCGAGGAGGGGAATGAGGTAGGAAAGTGGAAGCGGTGGGTTCACGAGAAAGTGCCGAGTGATCAGTGATCGGTGATCGGTGATCAGTGGAAGATTGGCAAAGGTGGTGCCGGCGGTTGAGTGGTCAGTTGCCAGTGATCAGTTGAAGAGAGGGAAGAGAGGGGAGAGGGGAGAGGGTCAGGTGGTTCTGCCGTCTTTCTGGCCACTGACCACCGGCCCCTGGCCACTCAGGGATGAGGACGCCTTTGGCAGCGGCGAGGCGAGGAGGGGTTCGGCGATGAGGGCGAGGAGAGTGAAGGCGAGCAGCCAGGGCCAGAGCGGGAGGCCATGATCGAGGGCGGCGAGGCGGGCGAGATTGTCGGCGGGCTTGTTGTCGTTGCCCGCGCCAAAGGTGGGAGGCTGCGGCAGGACGCGGAGGTCGGACTCGGATTCCGGGAAGTTGACGACCGAGTAGTGAACCGGCTGGCCGGAGATCTGCCAGGTGTAGAGGCCGGGGACGGCGGGCTGCGGTGAACGCCAGATGGGACCGGAGGAGGTGTTTTTTTGTTCGAGAGGCAGCGGTTTTCCGTCGGGGCTGGTGAGGGTGAGGGTCGCGGCCTGGGAGGGATCGGACGGAGCCCAGGCGGGGAAGGTGCCGGGCTCGATGCCGAAAAGGTCGGAGGCGGTTTTCGGCCGGCTGTGCAGGATCAGCTCGGCGAAGGCGGGCAGGAAGGTGGGGCGGCTGGCCCAGTCACCGGCGGCGGGATCGAGCGGGAGATTGCTGACGAGGATGGGCGCTCCGGCCGTGGCGAAGGAGAGCAGGGCGGGCTGGCCGTCGGCGAAGCGGCCGAGGAGGTCGGCCTTGTCGGTGAGGCTGGCGGGAAGACGGAAGCGCTGGCGGGTGAGGCTGGCGAGAGGATTGCCGAATTCCCCGGAGGCGAAGAGGGCGAAGGCTGGCTTCCCCTCGACCGGGGCGGCCTGCCAGCCCTCGGTCTTGGCTTCGAGAGTGAGGACGCCATCGGCTGCCGCCGCGGTGGTGCCGGTGAGGGTGGCGAGGGCCGCTGCCGAAACGCCGGGAGCGGGAGCTACGATGAGTGTCGTACCTTGGGCGGCGAGAGCGCGGAGTTTCTCCGGGTCGGCGCCCTTCCATGAGGGGACGAGGAGGATGTCGCAGGGCGGAGGGTTGGCGGGATCGGGGCAGTCGATGGCTTCGAGCCACGGCAGGGCGTTGGCGAGCGAACGGGCGGTCTTCGATTCGGGCGAGGCGGCGGGGGCTGCCACGGCCATGCGCAGCGACTCGCGGATGCGGAGGGCGGCGTAGCAGCGGTCGTCGGCGGGAAAGGCGTCGTTGTCGAGGGCGGCGGTCAGCGGCAGCAGGCCGGCGGCCGGGCAGCGGACGATGAAGGCGGCCTCGGTGGTGCCCCAGGCGGGGATTTCGACCGGGCGCGATTGATGGGAACCGCCGGCATCGAGGGCGAGGGTGGTGCGGCGGGATTCGCCGGAGTAATTGCGCACCCGGCAGAGGATGGTGGCTTCCTGGCCGGCGACAGGCTCGGCGGGTGAGGCGACGAGGGAGGAGACCGCGACGTTCGGGGAATCGCCATGGGCCACGGGGATGGCACGGACGGCGATGTCGGACGGGACGGTGGTGTCGAAGTTTTTCCAGGCGGAGGCTTGGAAATCGGAGATCACGATGAGTTCCTTGCGGCCGGTGCCGATGGCGCACTGGCGGAGGGCGAGTTCCCAGGCGCGGGGCAGGGCGCCCGGCTCGGGGCGGACGCCGGCCTGTTGGAGGGACTCGCCGAGGAAGGCGCGGTTCGGCGCGGGCTCGGGAAAGATCGCGGAGGGCTCGGCGTCAATCCAGATGAGGTTGGCGGCGTCGGGCCTGAGGGTGTCGAGGGCCTCGCGGGCGGAAATGACAGCGGACTCGAAGCGGGTGGTCGGGCCATCGCGTGCGGCCATGGAGGCGGAGCGATCTACTAGGAGGATAATAGTCCGCTTTTCACCCGGCAGCGGGGCGTTTTTGGAAAGCAGCAGCGGCCCGACGAAGGCGGCGAGCAGGGCGAACACGGCGAGGGTGCGGAGAATGAGCAGCAGCCAGTCCTTCGGCCGGCGCAGGCGGGCGGTGCGGCGGACGACGCGCTGGAGAAACTCCAGGTTCGAAAACCGGTAAAGCGGCGGCCGCGTGCGCGAAAGCAGGTGCACGAGCAGCGGCAAGGCCGCGAGCGCGAGCAGCGGCAGGAGCCACGATTGCTGGAAGAAGAGACTCATTCAGGAATGGCGGAAGCGGTCGAAGAGGGCGAAGTAGGACTCGTTGGTGGGAGCGAGGGCGTAGTCCACGCGGCGGCCGGCGGCGAGGGCGCGGATGGCGCGGCTGTGATTGAGGATTTCCTTTTTCCATGCCTCGCGCAGCGCCTGCGGATGAATGGTGAGGCGGGAGCCGCTTTCCATGTCCACGAAGCGGGACAGCCCGCGGTTTTCGAGGTCGAGTTCGGCGGGATCGAGGAGGTGGAAAAGGTGCACGCGGAAGCCGCGGTGCAGGTAAGGATTGAGCGCGGTGAAGAGACGCGCGGGATCGGTGAAAAGATCGGAGAGAATGACCAGCGTGCCGCGTCGCTTCAGCAGCGGATGGGCGCGGTGGAGGGTGTCCGCCAGGTCGGTGGGGGCGCCGGCGGTGGTGCCTTCCAGCGTGGTCATCAGGTCATGGAGATGACGGCGGGTGGAGCCGGGCGGGATGTGCTTGCGGATGGCCTGGTCGAATACGGTGAGGGAAACGCGGTCGTTTTTCGAGGTGACCAGCCACGACAGGCAGGCAGCGAAAAAGGAGGCGTATTCGAGTTTGCTCAGGCGGCTCTCGTTTTCCGGAAACGCCATCGACGCCGAGGCATCAAGGAAGATGTGGCACTCGAGATTGGTCTCCTGCTCGAAGGTGCGGAGGAACAGCTTGTCGTTGCGCGCATAGACCCGCCAGTCCACCTGGCTGAGGTCGTCGCCGGGGACGTATTGGCGGAACTCGTGGAACTCGATGGACGCGCCGCGCTGCTTCGAGCGGTGGCGGCCGGAGAGATAGCCCTCGACCATCGCCTTGGCTCCGAACTCGTAGTTGCGGAGACGGCGGATGTCCTCGGGCTTGAGGTATTTGTAGGCGGTGGTGGTCATGCGCCGATGAGCTTCGACACGATCTGATCGACGGTGATGCCTTCGCCGGTGGCATTGTAATTGGCGATCACGCGGTGGCGCAGCACCGGCAGGGCCACGGCGCGCACTTCCTCGATGGAAGCGGAGGAACGTCCGCGCAGGAGGGCGAGGGCGCGCGCGGCGCGGGCCAGGCATTGGGAAGCGCGTGGGCCAGCCCCGTAGGCCACGTAGTTTTTCACGTCCGCCGTGGCGTGGGCGGAATCCGGCCGCGTCGAGTGGACGAGCTTGAGGATTTCCTGAATGACGGACTCGGGCAGCGGCACATCGTGGGTGGCATCCTGCAGGGCGAGCACGCCGGCGGCATTCAGCAGGCTGGAGGCGGACGACCCGTCGCGGCCGGTGGTGCGGCGGATGATCTCGGCTTCCTCATCGAGAGACGGGTAGCCGATGTTGAGCTGGAAGAAGAACCGGTCGAGCTGGGCTTCGGGGAGCGGATAGGTGCCTTCGTGCTCGATCGGGTTCTGGGTGGCGAAGACGATGAAGGGCTCCTCCAGGTGGCGGGTCTGGCCATTCACAGTGACCTGCTTTTCCTGCATCGCCTCCAGCAGGGCGGCCTGGGTTTTCGGCGGCGTGCGGTTGATTTCATCGGCGAGGAGGAGGTTGGTGAAAACCGGTCCGGGCACGAACTGGAACTCACGGCTGCCATCGGTGCCGCTCTGCAGAATCTCGGAACCGACGATGTCGGTGGGCATCAGGTCCGGGGTGAACTGGATGCGCTGGAACTTCAGGCCGAGGATTTTGCCGAGCGTGGAAACGAGCAGCGTCTTGGCCAGGCCGGGCACGCCGACGAGGAGGCAGTGGCCCTTGCACAGCAGCGAGGTGAGAAGTTGTTCCACGATCTCGTCCTGACCGACGATCACGCGGGCGGTTTCCCGGCGGATGTTGGCGACGGTGTCCTGGAGCTTTTCCCACTGCGCGGCGGCGGGTTCGGGAGGGGCGGAGGTAGGGGACATGGTGGAGTAGAGGTGAGGGAGGGAGGGAAAGAGAGTTACTTGTCGGAGTCGTCGGAGTCTTCGGAACTGGAATCCTCACTGGAGGACTGCATGGCCTTCATGACCTTTTCGATGTCGTCCCGATGGAGGACGCTGATGGTGAAGGAGAGCGGCTTGGCATCCGGTTGATCGAGGCTGGCAGCGGCCTCGCGGAACTTCTGAAGAGGCTCGGCGTCGGGCGGGGTGACGGTGGTGCCATTGAGCTTCCACACGATCCGGTTGGCCGGGTTGTAGCGCTCTTCTCCCGCCCAAGTGGTCATGACCATGGTGTCGTCCTTCGATTTCTGAAGTTCGTTGGCGACCTGATAGAGCAGGTAGGCGCTCATTCCCCTGTTGTTTTGGGCGGAGCCAATCTCCTGTGAAGCGGCGCTGGTGAACCCGGTGTCGAGCGGTGATCCGGTAAAGCTGGCGACAAGCCCTGAGTGGGTTTTGGCCGCGGCGGCGAGGGTATTGCAGAGCGAGATGATCTGATCCCCATCCACCTTGGTGCCCGGTTTCAGATTGAGGGACTGGAGAACTTCCAGTGATTTCGCGGCGGGAGGGGCGCCAGGAAGGTCCTCGGGAGCATTAAGGAGCTTGCGGGCGGCGACGACCGAGGCCGGGATTTTCGTGCGGTTCGCGAGATTGATCCGCCACTTCTTGTAGGCGGCTTTTTCATCGAGCGACCAGCCGCCAATCAGGCTTTGAATGGCCTCGGGCTTGGCGTCGGCGAGTTGCTTGACCATTTCGTCCAAATGAGCGGCCTGAACGCTGTCGGCATTCGGGAAGGGCGGGAGCGGGGAGCCGGCCACCCGGGCCTTGGCGCGGCTGATCAGGAATTTTGAGGAGCCGGCTGGATCGAGCTGGTAGAGCTCGGCCATCTGTTCCAGCAGTGAGGAACTGTGGAGCATCTCCATGACGGTCGCGGCCAGGAAACTGGGAGTGGTGCCATCGGGGAGCGTGCGGTCATCGGCCAAGAGGGTGGTCCAATGGGGGACTTGGGCGGCGGGAACCGCCTGGTCCGCGGGCGCTTGGTCGGTGGACCTCCCACGACGGGACGACATCGAATTCTGGTAGAGGGGCATCAGGAACGCCGCCCGGGTTTCCAGAGTTGTGGCGGCGGCGGCGGCTTCGAGGAAAACCGGGACGAATTCCTGCGGGCCAGTCGTTTCGGCGATGGCGGAAATCTGCGCTTTGTCCGGCTTCGGGGCTTTGGCCAGTTCGAGGGCGAGCTTGCGAGGGGAATCTCCGCCCACAAGCAGGGAAAGCTTTTTCAAGTACTTGTCGATGCCACCGGCACCCCTGAGCTCGTAGCCGACATTGAGAGTGTTGATATCGACGCCCTCGAGCTGGGACTTGAGGCGGGCGGAAAAGCGGGTGAAGAAGTCCTTGGCCGTGGCCTTGTGCAGCTTGAGGTAGGCGGAGACGGAATTGAGGGTATCGGTGACGTTTTCGGTTTCCAGCACGTAGGACTCAAATGCCTTGCGCGCGGCCTCGTCGGGCATCTCGGCGAGCACGCCGGCGGCTTCGGACTTCTGGTTCGTGCTGCCTTCCGCGAGGAAGAATTTCAGAAGATCGAGCCGGGATTGGCCGTGGTGGGCTTTCCAGAAGACCACGGCGGCCTCAGCCAGTGCCTGGGGGGCGGCTTCTTCCATGTCTCCGGCCGGGAGAGCGGAGGCGAGCAGCCGGGTGGCCAGTTCGCCGCGGGTCTGCGGGCGATCCATCGATTGATAGGCCTGCAGGGCGAGGTCGGCGGCGGATTCGCCACGGCCACGGCTGCCCCGGAACCGGAACGTGCTGCCTCCCCGGCTGCCTTGATTGCGCGAAAGGGTGAGGCTTTCATCGGAGGCGACGGCGGCCAGGGCGGGCAGCGCGTCCACGCCGAGGCGCTTCAGGCGGGACCAGGGATCCTTGGCGTCGGGGCCGGGAGGTGGCTCGATCAGCCAGAGGCTTCCGGAATTTCGCTCTCCACCGGAGGCCATCATTTGTAGGAGCTGCTCGCGGAATTTCGGGTTGGCGGCGACTTCGGCAGGGATGCCGTTTTCCTTGGCGTAGCGCTTGATCGCGTCCTCGTCCGGGGCGCCTTTGGTGGCCTCCAGGGTTTCGGCGAGGGCGGCGAGCGCTTCGGGGGAAAGGGTGATGCCTGGAATGGCGGGCGTGGGAGGCGGGGTGCCGGCCACCTTTTTACCGACGGTGGGCAGCAGGATCTGCACGGCCGGGAGGGTCTCCCAACCGCGCGGGTAACGGCTGGTGAGGGTGCGCAAGCCCTGCTCGTAGGCGGCCCAGTCGTGGCCCTCGAAAAACGTGGCGGTGACGCGGGCGAGGTCGCGGGTGGCGAGGTGGTTGATGGCCCCGTCGATGATGGATTCGGGGCTGGGTCCGAGTGAAAAGAGGGCGGCGGCGAGCTTGTTGGCCTCGGTGGGATGACCCGCCTGATGGATCTGGGCGGCGAAGATCAGAAGGCGGCCGAGGCCGGAAGTGCCGCGGTATTCGAGTTCAGAGCGGAATTCCTTCGACTTGTCCGGATCGCCAATGGTGGAGATGAGCTTGTTGGCATCGGCAGCGAGGTCGCCTGCCTTGGGCTTCTTGGAGCCACCGCCGAAGATTGCACCCAGAATGCCCCCACCGCCGGACTCGCCCGAGGGGATCTCGGTTGCCTCGACCGCCCCTAGCTGGAGGAACATCGGCTTGCCGTTGACCTGGACCTTCCAGCCGGTGCCCTTGATGCCGGTCAGCACCTCGCGGAGCTCGTATTCCTCCATGCTTCCGCCGTTGACATCTCCCCCCGTGATCCATTCCGCTCCCTCCAGCGAGGGCAGCCCGAGGGCAATGAGCTTCTGGAAACCGCCCGAAAAATCGATCGTGGCCACCGCGTGGGGAACTGCAGCCGGAGTCGCGGCCGGTTCAGGTGTCTTGGTCTCCGGCGGAGCCACCGGCAGAACCTGCGAGAACGCAGCCATCGGCCAACCGATCACCAGAGCCAACATTCTCCCGCGACACATAAGGCATAACCTGAACAGTTCGTCCGCCGGAGGGAAGGAAGATTTGATGAAATCGGCGTGAAGATTGCAAGATGGGGCGTTGCGCTTTCAAGAATTCGTCTGAATTTCCTGCCGTTCGAACACCATGGCACCTAATCAATCGGCATAAAAAAAACACGGCGGCATGTGATATGCCGCCGTGTGGGAAGTTCAGCTTAACCTAACCGATCAGGAAATGATGGCGAGCGGCTTGGTGGTTTTCCAGCCGCCGCGGGTGAAGTCGGGGAAGGCCTGCGGGGCGCCGTCTGCGGCCACGGAGGCTTCGGTGAGCGGGCCGACGGCGGACCAGAAGGCGCCTTCGTACACGTTCTGGTCGAGCGGCAGGCCGCCGCGGAGGCACTCGATAATGCGATAGAGCATGAGGAAGTCCATGCCGCCATGGCCGCCCATTTTCTTGCCGAGTTCACCCATGCGCTTGAAGTAGGGGTGCTCGTATTTGGAGGCGATTTCCTCCCACTTCTGCGCGCCTTCGATCGGCTTGCCATTGGCGTCTTCGAGGTCCTCGGCCCAGCCCTTGCTGTGGTCCTGGGTGATGCCTTCGATGGACATGCGGTTCGGGAAACCGGCGAGCACGCCGTTCACGCCCATGATGAGATTGTGGCGGGAATAGGGGCGCGGGGTGGTTTCATCCCACTGCACCATGATGGTGCGGCCGAGGGCGGTCTTGATGATGGAGGTGTTGAGATCGCCGCCCTTGAAGTCGAGGTTCTTGAACTCGGGATTGCTGAGCTTGGTGGACTTCTTGGCGTAGGCGGCGCGGCCCTTGGCGGGGGACGAGAAGGAAACGAGGCGGGCGAAGGTGTCCTCGGTGCGGCCGAGGCTCATGTACTGCGCCACCGGGCCGAGGCCGTGGGTGGGGTAGAGGTTGCCGTTGCGCTTGGCATACTGGAAGGTGCGCCAGGAGCCGGTGGAGTCGCCGTTTTCCATCTGCTCGCGGAGGGGATGGAGGTGGCGGCCTCGCCGTGGAGGAGCTCGCCGAGCACGCCCTGGCGGACCATGTTGAGGTAGATGAGTTCCTCGCGGCCGTAGTTGACGTTTTCCATCATCATACAATGGCGGCCGGTAGCCTCCGAGGTGTCGATGATGTCCCAGAGGTCCTTGAGGGTGTAGGCCATCGGCACTTCGGTGAAAGCGTGCGCGCCGGCCTTCATGGCGGCGATGGCCATCGGCGCGTGCAGCGGCCAGGGGGTGACGACGAAGACGGCGTCCGGCTTGGTCTCGGCCAGCATGTTCTTCCAGTCATCCTCGTTCTTGCCGTAAAGCTTCGGGGTGTGGCCGTGCTTGGTGACACTGGCTTCGGCCCGCTTCACACGGTTTTCATTGATGTCGCAGATGCCGACGAAATCGACGCCCTCGATCGAGGCGAGCTGGCTGGCATGGCCGGAGCCTCGGGCCCCGACGCCGATGATGGCCACCTTGACCTTGTCGAGCTTCGGGGCGGCGAAATCGCCCATGTATTTGGCACCGGAGGCGCGGGACGGACCGTCACCGGAGCCTTGGGCAGCCAGGAGGGTGGGGAGTGCTGCGAAGCTGGCGGTGAGGCCGCCGATGGCCTTCAAAAAGCCACGGCGCTGGGTCGATTTCATGTCGGATGGATTCATAGCAGGATACAAATGGAAAAAAGAACGAACGACCTCTAGCGAGCCGACCTTTCACTGGCAACCCGGGAAGTGAGGGGAGGTGGGCGGTCAAAACCCCTCCAGATGCCGCGAAATGGCTCGGATCATCCAGACAGACTGAAATTTCACCGGGCAGCGGTAATCGGGCGTCGGAAGCTATCTCCGCTTCAGGCCGAAGCTCGGATGGCGTTTGTCGTGACGAAGAACGAGGAGGTGCAGCCGAAGAGGGTCCGTCTCGTAGAGAAAATGGTAAGGGAATGAGCGGAGTGGAGCTCGTCGCAGATGGTCTGCTTGAAAATGAAATCCCTCCGGGCTGGAAGCGATCCTGAGGACGGTTGCTTCAATATCCTCGAAGAAACGGTCTCCGAGAGCTCTCCCTCCCTCGCTTTCATAATATGAAAGTGCGGATTGCAGGTCCTTCCGGATCAAACGATGGTAGATGACCTCCATCTATCTTTCGATCAACGCCCCAGTGTGCGCTTGATTTCATCCCACGAGCAACCGGTAGACGGGTCTTCCTTCAATTCTCTGGAGCGGCGTCGTGCTTCGGCCACACCCTCGTCCTCGTCAACGAGGATGGAGGGCAATGAAGTGAGCAACTCCGCCGCGAGGGTCGCCCGGTCTGAGTCCGTAAGCTCCATGGCTCGTTGCTGGATCTCTTCGAGTTTCACAGGTGGATTGTAACCGCTTCCGAGGGATCCACCACTCCGTTTTTCGGGGTGCGGGTGGCGCTTGTATTTCTGAATTACGGTCTGAAAACTCGCGACCATCTCAAGTCGTCCGTTCTCACCCGCACATATCCTGATCACGATCCCGCTACCAGCACCCCCTCGCTGATCGCCGTGGTGAAGGTGGCGAAATCTTTTTCAACCTGGTCCGCATAGCGGCAGGCGAAGGCGGCGAGGGCGGTGCCGAACTTGTCCGATTTGCCCAGGTAGCCGGCCAGGGTGGCGCCGCCGCCGGTGCGGGCGTGGGCCTTGGCGAGAGATTCGCCGCAGGTCACGGCGTATTGGACGAGCGCTTCACCGTGGAGCTCGGCGGTATTCACGCCAGCCTTGTGGCTGGCGAGCTTGCGGACGAGGTAATGGCGGTCCTCGATGGTGGTCCAGCCGAGGAAGGGATCGCTCACGATCTGCATGCGCTGCTGGCCCTGGGCGACGCGCTGGCCGTGATGAACCGGAAGTTGGACGAGAGGAAGATACCGCTCGTAGCACGAGGGGCCAGCCTCCTTCACCTGGAGGAACAGCGGATCCTCCAGCCCGTTGCCGAAAAACATGACGATGTAATCCCGCCGGCCGACACTGCCGGTGCCCGCTACCTTGAACGCCACATCCGACGGATGATAGGCATCGAAGATCGACAGGTGGTTTGGCGTGAGCGTGGTGCGGTAGCGCTTGAGCGATCCGATGATGCGGCTGGCCACGGCATCGGGCACCGGTGTCTGGAACGGCAGCTCGCGGAAACGCGGAATGCCATCCTCATTGAGCGCGGTGCGTTTTTCCATTTCCTCTGCCTGGGTCTTGCGCTGGGCCTTTTTCAGGATGCGCCGCACCGGGCCGCTGCCCTTGGTCCGCACCAGGGTGAAGTCCGACAGGCTGAGGACCGGCATCAGCGTGAGGGCATGCACCCATTTCTGGTAACGGTGGGCCATTTCCTGCACCGCATCCACGCAGCCCTGCTCGCTCTGGCCGGCCTCCCGGCCCACCAGCACGATGGACGCGGCCAGGCGCTTCACATCCCATTCCCAGGGACCGATCACGGTTTCATCGAAGTCATTGAGGTCGAAGATCAGGTCGCCATGGTTGGTCGCGAAGGCGCCGAGGTTCTGCACATGGGCGTCCCCGCAGAGCTGGGTGTAAATGCCGGTGACAGGCTGGCTGGAAAGATCGAATGCCATCAGCGGGGCGGTGCCGCGGAAGAATGCAAACGGAGAAACCGCCATCCGCGCCATGCGCACGGGCACCAGCTTCGGCACGCGGCCTTCGTTCGACTCCCGGATCATCGCCACCGCATCGCGCTCTTCCGCCTGGAACTGGCCTTGCACGCTGCGCGGCACCAGTTTCCTCAAGCCGCGGCCATAGCCGAGAATCGCATCACGGGACGGCGGGACGGGTGGTTTCATGGTGTTAGAGTGTACGGTCCACGGCGAAAGGCAAGAAAGGGAGGGTGACGACCGTGGCGGCGGTTTCCAACCGCCAGGCATCTTGGTTGATGGTCAATGGTTGATAGTTGATGGCAAGAATCGGAAAGTTGCCGCTCTGGCTCTGGCTCTTCGCCATCAACCTGAAGAGGCCTGGCGGTTGGAAACCCCCGCCACGATCCGCGCTTCGGGCTTGAGAAATCCCGGCTCCGCGATTACCCCCTCCGCCCCGTGGCGGATTCCTCTCCAGCTTTGAATTACCCGCTGGCGCTGCCGGTGGTGGCGCACCGCGATGAGATCGTGGCGGCGATCCGTGCCCATTCGGTGGTGGTGGTGGTCAGCGAGACCGGCTCGGGGAAGACCACGCAGTTGCCGAAGATGGTCGTGGAGGCCCTCGGCGAGGACCCGCGGCGGATCGGTTGCACGCAGCCGCGGCGGCTGGCGGCGGCGAGTGTGGCGCGGCGGGTGGCGGAGGAGCTGAAGGTTCCGCTCGGCGGCTTCGTGGGCTACCAGGTGCGGTTCGAGGAGAAGATGTCGCGGGAGTCGCGCATCAAGTTCATGACCGATGGCATCCTGCTCGCTGAGACGCAGGGTGACCGAACGCTGAAGCAGTACGGCGCGATCATTCTCGATGAGGCGCACGAACGCTCGCTGAACATCGACTTCCTCCTCGGCTACCTCAAGGAACTGCTGACGCGGCGCAAGGATCTCAAGCTGGTGATCTCCTCCGCCACGCTGGATGCGGGGGCGTTCTCCGAATTCTTCGGCGGCTGCCCGGTGATCGAGGCGCCGGGGCGGACGTTTCCGGTGGAGGAGTTCTCGCTGCCGCCCTACGACGACGAGGAGCTTTCCAGCCACGTCGTGCGCGGCGTGGAATGGCTGAGCGGCATCGACTCGCGCGGGGACGTGCTCGTCTTCCTGCCCGGCGAGCGCGAGATCCGCGACTGCGCCGACGCGCTGGTGGGCCGCCGTTTTCCCGGCACGGAAATCCTGCCGTTGTTCGCCCGCCTCGGCCTCGCCGACCAGCAGAAGGTGTTCAATCCGGGCCGTCAGCGGCGGATCATCCTCGCCACCAACGTCGCGGAAACCTCGCTCACGATTCCCGGCATCATCTGCGTGATCGATTCCGGCCTCGCCCGCGTCAGCCGCTGGAGTCCGGGACGCGGCGTGCAGCGGCTGCAGATCGAACCGGTCAGCCAGGCCAGCGCCCGCCAGCGCAAGGGCCGCTGCGGCCGTATCCGCGAGGGCGTGTGCCTGCGCTTGTATGAGGAAACCGACCTCGCCGAGCGGCCGGAGTTCAACGATCCGGAAATCCGCCGCAGTTCGCTCGCGGGTGTGATCCTGCGGATGAAATCCCTCGGCCTGCCGCCGATCGAGGAGTTTCCGTTTCTCGATCCGCCGGCTCCGAAGGCGATCTCCGAGGGTTATCGTACTTTGCGCGAAGTCGGTGCGCTCAATGAAGAAAAGGACCTCACCGAGGCCGGTCGCCAGATGGCGCGGCTGCCGGTGGATCCGCGTCTCGCCCGGATGTTGCTCGAGGCGCGGCAGGAAAAGTGCCTCGCCGAAATCCTGCCGATCGTCTCCGCGCTGGAGTCGAACGACCCGCGTGAACGACCGCCCGAGAAGGTCCGCGAAGCCGATCTGGCCCACGCGCGCTGGAAGGATGCGGAGAGCGATTTCATCGGCCTGATCCGGCTGTGGATCGACCTCGCGAAATTCCGCGAAGGCCGCAATTGGAAGCGCAATGCCCTGCGGAAGTTCTGCAAGGAAACCTACCTCAGCTACCGCCGCGTCACCGAGTGGGCGAACGTTCACGATGAACTCGCCGACCTACTCAAGCGCGACTTGAAATGGGAGGTGCCGGTGCTTGGCGAATCCGTCGCGAAACTCGCGCCGTATGCCGTGATCCATCGGGCGCTGCTGTCCGGTGCGCCGCGCCAGTTCGGCCTGTGGGATCCGCACGCGAAGGCCTACAAGGGCGCGACGGGCAATCACTTCGCGGTGTTTCCCGGCTCCGGCCTCTTCGGTGGCAAGCGCTGGGAATGGGTGATGGGCATGGAGCTCGTCGAGACCTCGCGGCTGTGGGCTCGGCGTGTGGCCCGCATCGATCCGGTGTGGGTCGAGCAGGTCGCCCCGCACCTGTGCCGCAGCAAGTTTGGCGAAGCACATTGGGACGAGATCCAGGGCGCGGTCTATGGCAAGCAGACGGTGATGTGCGGCGGTCTGCCCATCGTGACCGGACGACGGGTGCACTACGGTCGTGTCGATCCGCGGGCCTCGCGGCAGATCTTCCTGCGCGAGGGCCTGCTGGCCGGAAAGCTGCGCCAGCGCGCCGTGTTCCAGGACCGGCTCGACGAATTGCGCGAGGAGATCGATGCCATCGAGCAGAAGCTGCGGCGTCCCGGCGGGCTGTGGAGCGAGGAGGCCGTGGAGGAGTTCTTCGACAAGACCATCCCGAAGGAAATCTCCACCGCCAGCGCCTTCCACAAGTGGTGTGAGCAGAACGGCGAGAGCCTGATCCTTGCTACGACGGATGTCGTACTGGAGGACCTCGACGACCTCGGTCTATCCGATTACCCCGACTCGCTCATCCGCGAGGGCCAGGAGTACACGCTCTACTACCACGCCGCGCCCGGTGAGCGGGACGACGGCGTGACCATCGGCGTGCACGTCGATCAACTGCCGCGGTTCCCCGAGTGGCTGCCCGGCTGGGGCGTGGCGGGTGACTTGCGGGAACGCGTCGAATTTCTCATCCGCTCGCTGCCGAAGGACCTGCGCCGCGTCTGCCAGCCGGTCGGGGAAATGACCGACAGCTTCTGCGACCTGTGGCGGAACGCCCCGCCCGACGAGCCGATCGAAAAGACCCTCGCCGGCTTCCTGCGCGAGCGCACCCGCTACCCGATCGAGCCGCGGGATTTCGATTTCAGCAAGCTCCTGCCCGAGCTGGTGACCAAGGTCTGGGTCTGCGATGACGACGGCGCGGAGCTGGCCTTCGGCACCGATGTGGCCGCGCTGAAGCTCAAGCTCGCGGGCCGCCTGAAGTCCCGCTTCGAGGCTGCCGCCAACGAATCCTGGGAACGCCGTGGCCTGAATGCCTGGGATGGCGAGCCCCTGCCGCTGCGCGTGGAAACGCCCGCCGGCACCGCCTTTCCCGCCCTCATCGACGAGGGTGGTGGCATCGGCGTGCGCGCCTTTTCCAACGAAGCCGAGGCCTTCCAGGCCCATCGCGGCGGCTGCGTGCGGCTGCTGCATCTCGCCCAGGCCGACCAGGTCAACCACCTCCGCAAGCGCTTCCCGCTCGGCATGGCGGCCAAGATCGAGCTGCCACGGCTCGGTGTCGGCGGCACCCAGATCGAGGACCTCATCGCCCTCGCCGCCGAGGGCGCGCTGGGCCGCGTGTTGCCGCGCTCGCCCGCCGAGTTCCACACCACCGCCCAGGCCGCCCGTGGCCGCTGGCACGAGGCCGCCGCCACGCTCGGCCATGCTCTCGACGAAATGATGGTCCATCTCCCCGAGATCCGGCGCTGGCTGGACGCGCATCGCGGCGATCGCAACCATGAGCCGGTCGTGCGAGACGTCGACGAACAACTCGCCTGGCTGTTCCGCGGACGTTTCGCGTGGCGGGCCGGCTATGCCCGGTTCATCGACTACCCGCGGCGGCTGCGCGCCATCCGTTCGCGGCTGGGCCGCGTCGCCTCGCTGCCCTTGGTCAAGGACCTCGAAAAGACCGAACGCTTCCGCCGTTTGTGGCAGCCATGGGTCGTCCAATGGTCCGCCAAGCCCGAGGACCCGCGGCTCTGGGAACACGGCTGGCTGTTGGAGGAATTCCGCATCTCCCTGTTCGCTCCCGACGTGCCGGTGATCGGCAAGGTCTCCGAGAAACGTCTCGCCGAATTCGGCTGAAACCCCACCCGGCCCCCCTTGGGGGGGTAGGGGGGTACTCTGTATTCTTCTCTTATCTTCTCTTATCTTATCTGGTGACGGTCCGGAGGCGGATTCGATCACGGTGAAAACGGAAATTCGCTCACGGTTCCCGTCACGGTTTTCGTCACGGTTTTCGTCACGGTTTTCGTCACGGTTTTCCTGAGGTCCACGTGGCGACGAGCGGGTGATGCCGTGGCGGATGCGGTAGGTGGCGGACCGTTGGGCGGCGGCCATGCGGGCCTTGGCGGTCTCGCCATTGTGCTCGGTGAAGCGGGGGAAGGAGAGACGGCCGTTTTCTCCCTCCAGCCAGCCGGCCTGACGCATCGCCACGGCGAATCCCGGGACACCGGCGAAGCGATCGATCCATTTCTCCGCCACGGTCATCGACCGTCCATCGGTGGAATGCTGGTCCGCCCAGGCCCACAGTTTCCACAGCACCCCGACGACGTGCAGTTCGTGCAATCCCAGCGCGGCGGCGATCTGCATCACCCGCGGGTTCTCATCCAGATTCGAGTTCAGTTTGATCCAGGAAGCCATGGCCCCTCATTCAACCAAAGGTGCCGGGTGGAAACAGCGAACAGTTGGGAATGGACTCGAAAACCGTGGCGGCGGATTCCATCCGCCAAGCCTCTTCCGAGGGCCAGAACATAGGCACCGCGATTCTGACGAATCCAACGAATCAAGAAGAGCTGAATTGGCCTTCTCTTGTTCGCATGATTCGTAAGATTCCCTCGCGGGCATCCATTTCACCGGCTCCGCCGCCTTTTGCTCATCGCTATCGCTATCGCTATCGCTCTTGCTGGATTCGCGGGGCCTGATTTTATTCAGAGGCTTGGCGGTTAAAAACCGCCGCCACGGGTCCAGATCCGTCCGCGTTCGGCGGCGTCCAGCTCGCGCCAGGTGCCGGGCTCCATGTCACCGAGGGTCAGGCGGCCGATGGCGACACGCACGAGGCGCAGGGTGGGAAAGCCCACGGCGGCGGTCATGCGGCGCACTTGGCGGTTTTTTCCCTCGGTCAGGGTGAGCTCGATCCACGAGGTGGGAATAGCCTTGCGGAAGCGCACTGGAGGATCGCGTGGCGGGAGCTGCGGTGGCGCGTCGAGGAGCTGCGCCTGGCAGGGCAGGGTGCGGTGGCCCTTGAGGTCGATGCCGCCGCGGCGTAGCGTTTGCAGGGCCTGGGCGGTGGGAGTGCCTTCCACTTCCGCGAGGTAGGTGCGCGCGTGGGCGGCGGAGGGATCGAGCAACTTGTTGTTCAGTCCGGCTTCCTCGCTGAGCAGCAGCAGGCCTTCGGACTCCAGGTCGAGCCGCCCCAGCGGATACACACGCGGCGGAAAGGCGAAGTCTGCCAGCGTCCGCTGCCCCGGCTGATCGGGAGTGAACTGGGTGAGGACGCCATAGGGCTTGAAGAACGCGAGCAACATGCGCGCCCCCGTGCTAAGCTGTCCGCGCGGCGGCCGCAAGACCCCTTGGAAAAACGACGGCCCGCCGGCGTGAACCGACGGGCCGTCTCCCCCAAAGAAAACATCACCGCGAGCAACACTCGCCACACGCGATGACGTGACAAAATTGCCATCAAACGACTGTTTCAGCCATTCGTGTTCCTACTTGCGTAGAACTTCGTATCCGGCGGGTTGACATTCACGGCTTCCGGTTCCATAGACTTTGCAAAATGCTCGGCGAAACATTCTTCAACATCGGACATGAGATGGCGAAAGCGCCGTCGTTCGATCGCGTGGCTGATCTTCTTGGAGAAGAATTTCGGAGATCAATCGGCGCCCTCGACGTGATCATCGTGGAGGTGGCGGAGAATCTGTCGGCCGCCCGGATCATCGGCAACGGCCCGATTTCGGACTCCCTGCGTCACGACCCGGCGGGCGCGAAGCGCTGGATCGAGGAGCGGGTGGGACGCTTGCACAAGGACTCGTGCGAACTGTGCGGTGGACCGACTGACGAGGAAAAGGCGGCCTTCCCCGAACTCGCCGGCTGGCTGTCGCAGCACGGGATTTCCGACATCGTCGGGGGCAGCCTGGTGCTGGGAGCCTTCCGCTCGGCCTGCCTCGCGGCGTTCAAGAAAGACGGAGCCTTCAGCGAGGAAGAGCTGGAACGCCTGCGTGCGATGGTTCTGGTGACCCGCAGCGTGCTGTCCCGGCTGGTGATGGACCGCTATGAGCGGCGGGTGCTGGAGCGCCTGATGAACATGCGCAACGAGACCACCAACGCGGTCATTTTCCTGAAGGGAAACCGCGCGGTGCCCTACAATCCCGGTGCGGTGGCCTATGCCGACGCCTGCTGGGAAAAGGACGAGGTCGAGTTCCGGCTTTCGGAGGTGTCGATGAAGGCGGTCCACGATGCCGTGTCGGGCGCTTGGGTGAGCCCGGTGGATTGTGCGTGGGTGGATGTGGACGTGGATCTTGGCGGTGGCTTGCTCAAGGTGGGCGCCATCGTGCATCCCGACCAGGGCGTGCTGCTGTATTTCACACCGCCGCCTCGCCAGTCGTTTTCCGGTGGTACGGTGCCGATGCTGACGCGCCGCCAGTGCGACATCATGGACTGGATCGCCGAGGGCAAGACCAGCGCCGAGGTGGCGATCATTCTGGAGATCAGCCCGCGCACGGTGGAGAAGCACCTGGAGGCGGTGTTCCAGCGCTTCGGCGTGGAAAACCGCGTCGCTGCCGTCCGCACCTACCTCGAGGCCAAGGGTGGCCTGCTGCCCGGCCAGGGGGCGTGATTTTCACGCGAACCGTGGCGGCGGTTTCCAACCGCCATGCCTCTTTAGCTTGATGGTTGAGTGCTGATGGAAAGAATCTGAAAGCCGCCGCCTTGATTCGTCCTTTTCACAATCAACCATCGACCTACAGAGGCATGGCCGTTGGAAACCGCCGCCACGATCCCTCAGTCAGGGCGCTTGGCTCGGCAGACTACTTCAACTCCGGAGCCCGCACAATGCACCAGTCGTGGTTCGGGCCGGTGACCCGCAGGCGGATCGCCAGCACCGGCTTGCCATCGAGGTCGGCCTTGGCGGTGCCATAGGTGTAGTCGGCCACCTTGCGGAAGACCTTGCCATCCGCGGAGACTTCCAGCACGGCGTTCTGGATCTGGTCCTTGGTGCCGGACGCCTCGCCCGTGGGCAGCTCCACGTGGCGCAGCGGCAGTGCCTTTTCAAAGGTGAAGGTAATCGTCTCGTCCTTGGCAAGCGGGCGGTCGGACCAGAAGTAGGCCTCGGGATTCCACGTTGCCAGGGAATCGCTACTATGATCCTGGTAGTGGGAAACGGCGGTCTCCACCTTCATGGCGGGCTCCAGGCCCTCCGAGCGGTCCAGCGAGATGCCGCCGCGGGAATCATTGCCGCCATCGCCCTTGATCTCGGCGCGCAGCAGGTACTTCGCGCCGGCATGGTGGCCGGTCACCGGCAGGCGGTAGCTGGTGTTGGTTCCACGTCCGACGGCCTCGCCATCGTGCGTGTCGGTGGCGATGACCTTGCCGTCACGCAGCAGTTCGACCTTGCGGATGACAAGCTTCTTGCCGCCGGTGTGCTGGAACACGGCGCGGTGGATGCCATCGCCGGTGATGGCGGTGCTGGCGTCGAAGTCGGTGGCCTTGAAGTCGGCGGTGACGTTTTCCGGCGTCCATTTCGCGAAAGCCTCGCGTTCGGCTCCGCTCTTTGCAGGGCTGGTGCGGTCGTGGAAGATCGTCACGTAGCGCAGCTTTCCCGGATCGGAGATGGAGATGAGTCCATCGTATTTCGGTGAGGCGGCGGTGGGCTTGCTGCCATCGGTGGTGAAATGGAGGTCCGCACCGGGGAAGGGAGCCACCAGCTTGGCCTTGCCCTGCTTCCACAGCGCGGTCGGCGGCGGCACACGGAAGGCCACGCCTTGGTAGTGCATGCGCTCCAGGTCGGCACCGAGGCGCTTCGCGAAGTCGTCCCAATTGCGGGCTTCCTGCGGGGTCCAGCCGACTTCGGCGAGGGCGTTGAGGCGCGGGAAGATCTTGTAGTCGGCCCCGGCCGCATCGGTGACGTATTCCGACCACATCGCGGCGTGCGGCCCGAGAATGCGCGCCTGCTGGTCGGGGTTGAGATTTCCACCGGCGGTGGGATCGAAGGAGTAGGTCTTCGAGGTCTCGATCATGCCGGCCCACGAGTGACCCTTCGGTTCATCCGGGCCACCGTAGCCCATGTCGAAGTAACAGAACGGCCCGGGGGCCATGACCACCGGGTGGCCCTTGCGCGCCGCATCGAAGCCCGGGCCGGTGCCGGTCCAGGACATCACCGTCGTATCCGGCAGCAGCTTGCCGCCGCCGAGGATTTCATTCCACCCGATCAGGCGGCGATGGTGGCTGCCGATGATCGTTTCCAAGCGGCGGGTGAAATAACCCTGCACCTCGCCGAGGCCATGGAGGTTCTCGCGTTCCATCAGCGCCTTGATCGCCGGGTCCTTCGACCACGCGGCGTGGTTCACCTCATCCCCGCCGATGTGGATGTATTGGAAAGGAAACAGCTCGGAGACCTCGCGGAAGATGTCGTCGATCATCTTGTAGTTTTCCTCTCGTGCGGCAGAGAGGACGTTGCCCTTCACGCCCTGCACGGAGGCGGCGGAGTCATCGCCGGTGGTCGGCTGGGTTTCCGGATAGGCCGTCGTCACGGCCAGGCAGTGGCCGGGCATGTCGATCTCCGGCATGATGTCGATGTGGCGCTCGGCGGCGTAGGCCACGATCTCCTTGATCTGCTCCCGGGTGTAGAAGCCGCCGTAGCGCTTGTGGGTCTCGCCTTCGCGCGTGTTCGGCAGGGGGCATTCGGTGCCGCGCCACGCGCCGACTTCGGTCAGCTTCGGCCACGACTTGATCTCGATGCGCCAGCCGTCGTCGTCGGAAAGGTGCCAGTGGAAGACGTTCAATTTCCGCGCCGCCATCGCATCGAGCAGGTGCTTCACATACTCCGCGCCGAAGAAATGGCGGGACTCGTCGAGCATGAAACCGCGCCAGCCGAAGCGCGGCTTGTCATCGATCTTCACGCTGCCGATCGACCACTCGACGCCCTTCACCGGAGTAATGGAAAAGGCAGCCGGGGGGAGGAGTTGGCGGAGGGTCTGGATGCCGTGGTAGAGGCCGCTTGCGGTGGCGGCGGTGAGTTGCACCGTGTCAGGCGTGACGCTCAGCTTGTAGCCTTCCTCGCCCTCGGCGGCTTTCAGCGATTCGTCAATGCCAATGCGGATGCGGGCCTGCGCGGTGCCTGTTTTCAGCTCCAGTCCGGCCGCCACCCGCAGTGCGGCGGCGAATTTCTCCGCTTCTTTGGTCGCCACTGGCGAATTCGTCTGGATCGCGTCATTCGCCTTGAGAACGAACTTTCCGCTGCCGGACTGAAGGGAGGCGGGAAGGGGAACCTGGGCGGAGGCGATCAGGGGAGCGCAGCAGAGGAGAGCGGAAAACAGGAAACGTGACATGATCGGGATCGTGGGAAGTCGGAAAAAGGAACGACGGTGATACGCAGGGACTCGCGGGAATGTTTCGGACAAACGCCTCGGAAGAGGAATGATCAGCCTCAATACCCCAGCCACGGGGCCATCCACTTTTCGACCTCTTCGACGGACATGCCCTTGCGCTTCGCGTAGTCTTCGATCTGGTCCTTCTGAAGCTCAGAGATCATGAAATAGTGGCTCTCCGGGTGCGAGAAGTAGAGACCGCACACCGCCGAGCCGGGGTGCATGGCCATGCTCTCCGTAAGGGTGACGCCGGTCTTGTCCTCGGCGCCGAGCAGGTCGAAAAGAATCGGCTTTTCGGTGTGGTCGGGCTGTGAGGGATAGCCGGGGGCCGGGCGGATGCCGCGGTAGTTCTCTTTGATGAGCTGCTCGCTGGTAAACTCATCGGGCTGCTCGTAGCCCCACGCGACGCGGGCGCGGTGATGGAGCAGTTCGGCAAAGGCTTCGGCGAAGCGGTCGGCGATGGCCTTGGTGATGATTGAATTGTAAGGATCGTTCGCCGCATCGAACTCGGCTGCGAATTCATCCGCACCGTGGATGCCGACGACGAAGGCGCCGAGGTAGTCTTCACGCTTGCTGCCCACCGATGCCACGTAGTCGCTGAGCGCTTCGTTGGGCTTGCCGGTATCCTTCTTGATCTGCTGGCGGAAAGTGTGGAAGCGGTGAATTTCCGAACTACGGGACTCATCGTGGAAAATGGCGATGTCATCGCCCACGGCATTCGCCGGGAAGAACCCGAACGCGCCGCGCGCGGTGAAACGCTGCTCGTTGATGATCCGTTCCAGCAGCACGAGTGCGTCCTGATGCAGCTTGTGGGCTTCGGTGACGACTTCGGGGTTGGTCGATTGGAAGCGGTTTTCATCCATCTTCCAAACGCCGCGCAGCTCCCACGAGTGGAAGAACGGCGTCCAGTCGATGTAGGAGGAAAGCTCGCGCAGGGTGATAGGAATCAGCGCGTTTTCTCCGAAGCCGGCCTCGTAGCTGCCCGGCTGATGGCAGACATCCGCCGCCACGGCCCGGCTTTCGAAACGGCGGATGCCGATAAAGGGCGGCTTCGCGATCTCAATCGTGGTCCAATCGGTCTGGCGTGCGTTCGAGCGGGCATGATTCAGCGAAAGCGTGGGCTTCTTCGGCCCTTCGGCATGCTTCTTCCGCAGCGTTTCATGGCGGGTGTTGTTCTCGGCCACGAAAGGCGCGCGCTGGTCCTCGGAAAGCAGCGCCGTCGTCACCGGCACCGAGCGCGAGGCGTCGAGCACGTGCACGACCGGGCCACTGTAATGCTGGGCGATCTTGATCGCGGTGTGCGCCGCGCTGGTGGTCGCGCCGCCGATCAGCAGCGGAATGCCGCGCTCCGCGAAGCCCCGCTTCTCCATCTCCTTCGCCACATGGACCATCTCATCCAGCGACGGCGTGATCAGGCCGGAAAGCCCCACCACATCCGCGCCGATCTCGATGGCCTTGTTCAGGATCTTGTCGCACGGCACCATCACGCCCATGTCGGTAACCTCGTAGCCGTTGCAAGAAAGCACCACGCCGACGATGTTCTTGCCGATGTCGTGCACGTCGCCCTTCACGGTCGCGATCAGGAAACGTCCGGCCGAGCGCGCACGTTCGGCCTTCTTCAGCGCTTCCTCCTCGGAGATGCCGGGATGCTCCTCCTTGATTTTCGCGATGTCACCTGCGAGCATCTCGATCTTCTCGGCCTCCATGAAGGGATTCAGGTAGGCCACCGACTTCTTCATCACGCGGGCGGACTTCACCACCTGCGGCAGGAACATCTTGCCCGCGCCGAAGAGATCGCCGACCACGCTCATGCCATCCATCAGCGGACCTTCGATCACGCTGAGCGGCTTCTTGTATTTCTCCAGAGCCTCGGCGGTGTCCTCGTCCACGAAGCGGTCGATGCCTTTCAGCAAGGCGTGCTCCAGCCGCTTTTCGACCGAAACGTCCCGCCACGAGAGGTCTTCCTCCACCTTCTTCGCACCGGCCTTGCCCTTGAACTGCTCGGCGAACTCGAGCATGCGGTCGGTCGCGTCCGGGCGGCGGTTGAGCAGCACGTCCTCGACATGTTCGAGCAGGTCCTTCGGAATCTCGTCGTACACTTCGAGCATGCCCGCGTTCACGATGCCCATGTCCATGCCCGCCTTGCCGGCGTGATAGAGGAAGGCCGAGTGCATGGCTTCCCGCACCGGATTGTTGCCACGGAACGAGAACGAAATGTTCGAGACACCACCGGACACGCGCGCGCCGGGCAGGTTCTCCTTGATCCAGCGAGTGGCGTTGATGAAGTCGACGCCGTAGTTGTTGTGCTCCTCGATGCCGGTGCCGACGGTGAGGATGTTCGGGTCGAAAATGATGTCGTCTCCCGCGAAGCCAACTTCATCCACGAGGATGCGGTAGGCGCGTTCGCAAATGCGGATCTTCTCCTCATAAGTCGCCGCCTGGCCGTTTTCGTCGAAGGCCATTACGACGGCCGCCGCGCCGTATTTGAGAATCGTGCGCGCGTGATCGCGGAAGGCATCCTCGCCTTCCTTCAGCGAGATCGAGTTGACGATGCCTTTCCCCTGCAAGCCCTTCAGTCCTTGCTCGAGGATCTCCCATTTCGAGGAGTCCACCATGATCGGTACCTTGGCGATGTCCGGTTCGGCGGCGACGAGATTGAGGAAACGCTCCATCATCGCCTTGCCATCGATGAGGCCGTCATCAAAGCAGATGTCGATGATGTTCGCGCCGCTCTCGACCTGCTGGCGGGCGACCGCCACGGCCTCTTCGAGATTGCCCTCGCGCACCAGTTTCGCGAAACGCGGTGAACCCGCCACGTTCGTGCGCTCGCCGATCATCAGGAAGCCGGTGCTCGCATCCGCCGTGAAGGGCTGCGAACCCGACAAACGCAGCGCTGGCTTCACCTCGGGCAACTGCCGCGGTGCATGACGCTCGACCGCCTTCGCGATCGCGGCGACGTGTTCCGGCGTGTTGCCGCAGCAGCCGCCCGCCAGGTTCAACAAACCCGCTTCCGCGAACTCGTTCAACCACCGGCCCATGTCGGCCGGCTCCAGGTCGAAGCCCGTCTTCGCCAGCGGGTTCGGCAAGCCGGCATTCGGATAGCAGGAAAGATACGCGTCCGACTTCGCCGAGAGCTCTTCCAAAAATGGCCGCATCAGGTCCGGCCCCAGCGAGCAGTTCAAGCCGACCGCCAGCGGCTTCACGTTGGCCACCGCATTCCAGAGCGCTTCGCCGGTCTGGCCGGAGATCATCGTTTCCCCGCCGCGACCCACGGCTGCGGAAACGATCAGCGGCAAATGAATGCCGTCCTTTTCAAAGACCTCCTGCGCCGCCACCAACGCCGCCTTCGCATTCAGCGAATCGAAAATCGTCTCCACCATCAAGATGTCCACGCCACCCTCGATGAGGGCGCGGATCTGGTGAACGTAGGCTGCCTTCACCTGATCGAAAGTCACCACGCGGAAGCCCGCATCATCCGCATCCGGCGAGATGTTCAGTGACACCGTCAACGGCCCGATAGCGCCCGCCACATAGCGCTTGCGACCGGTGTCTGAGCCGACCTTGTCCGCCCACTCGCGGCACAAGCGCGCGGAGTCGACGTTGATCTGCCACGCCAGGTCGTTGAGGAAATTGTTTTCCAGGATCTTTTGGAAGAATTCCGGATCCTTGCGTCCGCCGTGTTCTCGCGGGTCCTCGACGAAGAATTCGCTCTGCGCGATGTTCGTGGCCGAGAAGGTGTTCGTTTCGCAAATGTCCGAGCCCGCCTCGTAGAAGCGCTTGTGGATGTCGCCGATGACCTGCGGTTGCGTGATCGAGAGGATGTCGCCGTTGTTGAGCAGGTCCTTGTCGTTCTTCGCGAAACGCGCGCCGCGAGCCTGTTCCTCACTCAGCCCATAGCCGCGGATCGTCGTCCCCATCGCGCCATCAAGAACGAGAATGCGGTCCTGCATCGCGCGGCGGAGTTCGGCGGTGGGGTCAATGATGGCCATGTGCCCGAAATGTAGAGCGCCCCGGCCAGCTCGCAAGAGTCAAATCGTCATATCCGGATGCGTTGATGCGTAATGCTTCCCGGCCCTGAGGTTGTCACTCTGCCGAAAATGCTGTCCGTTAGAGTCAATGGCGCGCACGGGCTGGCGGTGGACACTCAGGGACCTGATCGATTTCGAGCAGGCCCTCGCTGCGTCCCCGAGTCCGACTGAAGCGGAAAAGCGAGCACTTGCCGCGGCCATTGCCGGCGCGTCCGGTGCTGCCCAGAAGCACTCCGGCTGGCGGATCTGGCTGGAAACCCGCCGCCAGGTCGCGCCGCTTCAGACCGGCCGGAAGTTCCTCAATACCCTCCACGCGGTCACCACGGGCATGGCCTTTCTCGCCATCACCGCCGGGGCATCGACCGTCCTGGGACTCTGGGACCGCGCCCGCGGCGGCATTAATGTCAGCCTCTTCCTCGCCCTGATCCTCGGGATCCAGTGGCTGGTCCTCCTCGGGGCCCTGCTCGCCGGAATCCTTCACCGCAAGACCGGTGAAGCCTTCACCGTGTTCCAAGGCTGGCTCGCCGCCCTCGCGCGCAAGTTTTCCGGCGAAAAGGACGCCGTGTGGTGGCGTCGCTTGATGGAGGAAACCCAAGCCCGCAAGGCCCTGCTCTGGCTGCTCGCCCGCTCGGTCCAGACCATCGGTGTCTCCTTCAATCTCGGAGCCCTCGGCGCTCTCGCCGGGCTGATCATGTTTCACAACGTCGGCTTCTATTGGGAGACCACCACCGAGGACACCATGCGCAGCGGCCTGGAACGCACCGTGAAAATCCTCTCCACCCCTTGGGCCGCCATCGACCGCGCTTCCGTGCCGGATGCCTTCACCATCGGGGAAACCCGGCTCACGTCCACCAGCCCGCACCATCTCCCACCGGGCCCGCGGGAATGGTGGCGCTTTCTGCTTTGGTCCGTTGTCCTCTGGGGCATGGCCCCGCGCTGGATCCTCCGTGGGGCTTGTGCGTGGCAGGAACGCAGAGCGCTGAAGGCATTCGAATTCGAGTCACGCCACCATCGTGCGGCTTGGCGCACGTGGTTCGGCGGGGATGCCCGCAGCGAGATCCTCAGCGGCCCCGCCGATGGCGCGCTCGTGATCGATGTCGGCGGCGCGGGATTTTCCCAGGACCTGCTCCGGCCGTTTCTCCTGCGCAGGCTCCGCGTCAATCCCGTCGCCTGGGAGCGCATCGGCGTCCTCGATGCCTCCAGTGAACAATCCGCCCGCGAGGCCCTTTCACGCGCCGCGGCCGCCATCGTCCTGCTCGCCGAAGGCTGGGCACTCTCTCCGCGGCAAATCGAAGCTCTGCTGGACCGCGTCGCCGCAGTGAAGGAGAATCGCCGCGTCATCCTCCTCATCGGCAATGCGCTTCCCGATGGAACCATGCGCGACCCGTCGCCCGAGGAACGCCGGACCTGGCAGAACTTCCACGACGGCCTGGCCGGGTCGGAAATCGAACTCATCTTCCACGAAGAAGAAGGAACCAAATCATGAACGACGACATCCCTTCCTTCGCCGTCGTCGGCCGTGTCAACGCTGGCAAGACCGCCACTCTCGCCACCCTCCTCGAAGTGGATGACAACGACGTGCTCCGCGTCAGCTCCACGCCCGGTGAAACCACCAGCGTGCAAATCCTTCCCGTGATCTACCATGGCCAGGAGATCGTCCGGTTCCTCGACACCCCCGGCTTCCAGCAACCGGTCGAGGCCATGCGCGAAATCGAGCGACTGGCTTCCGGCGAAACACCCGGCCCGCCCCACGTCCAGCGTTTCATCGACGAATCCGCCGACCGCTTCCCCGATGAAGTCCGCCTGCTCGCCCCCATCATGGCCGGGGCTGGCATCCTCTATGTGGTCGATCCGTCCAATCCGCTCCGCGATGCCTTCCTTGCGGAAATGGAGATCCTCCGCTGGACCGGCCGACCACGCCTGGCCCTGCTCAATCCGCAGTCCGACGTTCCGCCTGCGCAGGACCACGCCTGGCGGGAGCGCCTCGGCGCCACCTTCAATCTCGTCCGCACCTTCGACGCCCACTCCGCCCGCTACGAGGAGCGCCGTAGATTGTTGGAGTCGCTCCTCCAGATCGACGAGCTCCACGCCGCCTCCATCCGCGAGGTCCTGGGCCATATGGAGAACGAGTGGCAGGAACGCCGCGAACGCGCCGCCGAGGCCATCATCGACTGCCTCGAAAAATCCCTGCTTCTCCGCGTTTACGAGCCGATCGAGGAGCGCGACCAGGGCGTGCCCTCCCGCTTCGAGCGCAAGCGTGCCGAGGCCTCGCTTCTTTACTTCAAGAAGCTCGACGCCATCGGCCGCGAATGCGTCGAAGCCCTGCTCAAGCTCTACCGCCACCACCTCCTCCAGATCGACACCGAGCCTTCCCAGCATCAGGGCCTCGACCTTGCCACCGGGGAAACCTGGAGCAAGTGGGGTCTCGGCCGCGCCGGGCTCGCCGCCACCAGCGCCCTCGCCGGTGGCGTCTCCGGTGGCGTGATCGGCTCGACCATCGACGCCGCCACCCTCGGCCACAGCCTAGGTGCCGGCACGCTCATCGGCGGCTTGGTCGGCGGCCTCAGCGGGGGCCTCGGTGCCTTCTTCAAGGGTCACAGACTCCCCGAGCTGCGCATGAAGCCCACCGGCATCAAGCTCGCCGGAGGCGATGGCAAGAAGATGGTCCTCGGACCCCCTGCCAGCGAGAATTTCTCCTGGGTCCTCCTCGACTCCATGCTCCTGCGCTACCACGGCATCGTCACCCGCGCCCACGGCCGCCGCGATGCCGCCACCCTCGAGGCCAATGCCTCCGAAAGCCGGGTCCGCACTCTCCCATCCGACCAACGAACCACCCTCCAGAAGTGGTTCACGTCATGTCTGAAGGGCACCCCGGACCGGGCCAGGGAACCCGAGGTCTTCGCCGTGCTCGTCGAGCTACTGGAATAATAGTGGCTGGAGCAAGATACTCCAGCTACGGTGAAAGCTTCGTGAAATTCTCATGAAGGTCCACATCTCCATCGCCAGTGCCTGCTGCATTTGCGACCCTCCCGAATGCTCCAAAAGCTCTGCCGCCTCGCCTTCATTTGCGGCCTCACGCTCTTCATCGCCCTGATGATCTGGCCGTATCATGACGGGGCCTTCCGCTTCGGCCTGCCGCTCTCGATCCTCACCCTCTGGTCCACTTCGCTCATCTTCCTCTGGAAGCGCCTACTCCCCCGCACCATCCTGATCATCCTCCCCCTCCTCGCCCTGCTCCCCTTCGCGCTGCCCGGGAAACCGATCGATCCCAATCAACTCCGCGACCACTACGTCGCCGCCATGAAGCACTACGAGGGCACGCGTTATCTGTGGGGCGGCGAAGGCTCTCGCGGCATCGATTGCTCCGGACTTCCCCGCCGCGGCCTCCGCGATGCCCTGCTCGAAGAAGGCATCCACCATGGCAACGGTGCCGCATTCCGCGAATGGGCCGGCCAGTGGTGGTTCGACGCGAGCGCCAAGGCCCTCGGCGAGAATTACCGGGGCGTGACCCGTTCTCTCGGGATCAAGGGGAAGCTCCGCACCCTCGATACCTCCCGGCTCGCTCCCGGTGATCTCGGCATCACCATCGATGGCCGCCATGTCATGATCTTCCTCGCCCCCGGCGAGTGGATCCAGGCCGATCCCGGCGTTTGGAAAGTCGCCATCGGCCACCCCGCCACCGATCCGAACCCGTGGTTCGACGCCGAGGTGTCCATGCAGCGCTGGGTGCTTTTGAAATAACCAACCGACTCATTCCTCCTTTGGCGGAAACACCTGTCTCAATTCCTTCGCCTTCGCCAGATCCCGCGGCGTGATCATTTTCCGGTCGAGCGGAATGTTGCCCTTGCCCTCGATGGATTCGATCACCGACACGTACGGCTGCCAGTTCAGATCGCCGAGTTTCACGGTCCTGCCCAAGCCATGGCCGGTCGCCGTCTTCCACCCACGCCAGATCAACTCCGAACAATAGATGGCCTGATCGTCGAAACGATAGTGCGGGTCATAAGGCTTTCCCAAATCCTTCCTCATCGCCGCCAGCGCCGCCGGCACGTATTTCCGCTGCCCGGCCTGAAGGCGATACACCCACATCTCGTGCCTGCGGCCACGTTCGATCCAGATGGAAAGCGGCGTTTCCTTCACCGGCCCAATCGCCTCAATCACCTTCCATTCTCCACCCTGTTGGAACACCATGCCGCAATGGGAATAGGGTGAGTCGGTGGCCCCTTCGATCGTGTCCACCAGGTCGAGACCAGGTGGGTTCGGCAGCGACTGGAACACCACGTCCCCCTCCTGCGGATGATAGCCTGCCGGAATGCTGGCTCGATCCGCCAGGCGAACACAGCCACCACAACAGACGGCGATCAGGATGAGGGCGATGCGCTTCATAGTCGCCATTTTGCGCGGGGACACGCTCCGGGTCAAACCACCAGCCGATAACCCACCCCGCGCACGGTGAGGAGGTGCGCGGGCTTCGATGGGTCTGCTTCGATCTTCGCCCGCAGCGCCGAGACGAAATTGTCCACCGTCCTTGTCGAGGGATAGGCATTGTAGCCCCACACCACATCAAGGAAGCGATCACGGCTCACCGTTTCATCCCGATGCGCGACCAGCAGCCGCAGCATCCCGGCCTCCTTGTCGGAAAGCGCGGCCTCATGCCCGTCCCGACGGATGAGCTGCTTCTTGAAATCGACCACCACCGGCCCGAGCGCCAGCGTCTCCGGCACTGCGGCACTCCGTTCGTGACGGCGCAGCAGCGCCCGCACTCGCGCCAGCAGCTCGCGCAGGCTGAACGGCTTCACCAGGTAATCGTCCGCGCCGGAGTCCAATCCATCCACGCGGTCATCCACCAACCCCTTCGCCGTCAGCATCAGCACCGGCACTTCGCGTCCGCGCCTGCGCAGTTCCCGGCACACCGCGAAGCCATCGAGGCCGGGCATCATCACGTCCAGCAGCACCAGATCGAAGGTCTCCGTGCAGGCGAGTTCCAGCCCCGACACCCCGTCCACCGCCGAGCGCACGCGATAGCCTTCCGCCGACAGTGTTTCCACAAGGGCGGTGCGCATCGGCAGCTCGTCTTCAATGACCAGAAGTCTCATAATAGTTTTGAACCACGGATGGACACGGATTTACACGGATGAAGAGGATGAGTTCGAACAGGCATTCAGCTTCGGGTATTGGGTTTGTTTTTCATTCGTGTGGATCGGTGTCCATCCGTGGTTCAAAAGGAATCACCAGCATGAATTTGCTGCCTGTGCCGGGATTGCTCTCCAGCATCACCTTTCCGCCGTGGGCTTCGGCGATGGCTTTCACGAGGCTCAGGCCGATGCCGGTGCCCTGGGTTTCGCGGCGCAGTTCGTCGCCGGGGCGATAGAAGCGCTCGAAAATCTTCGTGTGTTCGGATGCGGGGATGCCCGGGCCCTGGTCTTTCACGCCGAGGGTCCATTGCTTCCCCCTGCTCCGGAGGTTGACCTTGATGGTGGTTTTCGGCGGGGAGAACTTGATCGCGTTGTCCAGGAGGTTGACGAGGGCCTGCTGGATCGCGGAGGAGTCCACTTCGGGTTCCGCCTCGTAATCGGCGGGTGTCCGGATCAAGTTGATCCCCTTCTCGGCGGCCAGCGGTTCCATGAGCTTCATGGTGTCGGTCACGAGGGACGACAGGTCCGCTGCCTCGAAATGCCAGCGCCTGCGGCCCTGTTCGATGCGGGCGAAATCGAGGACGTTCTCGATGAGATTCGAGAGCCGCTTGCCTTCACGGGAGATCAGGCGGTGGAAATCGGCCGCTGTCTCCGGCGAAACTTTTCCTTCGTCCAGAGCATCCGCCATCAGGCGGATGGAGCCGACAGGAGCGCGCAATTCGTGGGAGACGCTGGCGACGAAGTGGCTCTTCAGTTCGTTGAGGCGACGTTCGCGGGTGAGCGTGCGACGGATGAAGTACAGTCCGGCGACGGCTGTCATAAATGCCATGCCGACCATGGAAAAAGTCCATGTTCCCTGGCTGCGCACGATTGCTTCGATGTCCCTGCCATCCCCGGTCACCTGGGCCATGAGTGGCCCATACCTGTCTCCAACGGCCTGTTCTGCCAAGGGTTCGTCCACGGGACTGGAAAGCCCTTTGACCATCAGGCGTAAGTGGGCCCACGGTGGCAGGGGTATGTGCTGCCATAGGGAATCGTTCATTTCGGCGAGGGATAACACGCGCCCGGTTCCGGGCAGCACCGGCCGGGGCCGGTCAATCCACCAGACCGCGCCGTTGTCCAGGACCCATCCAGCTTCCACGTCGGGATGCCGCCGGACCAACTGCCGCGCCGGCTCTTGCGCCTGCCATTGGGCTTCCCATGTCGAGTCGCCCCGTTTCCGCAGGTTATCCACAATCACCGGAGTGAGGACTGAAGGGCTGTGCACGGCCTCATATCCCAGTCTGCCGCGGTTGTCCGGAGTATCGTACATTTCCAGCAGCCGCGCTCCAGCCAGCACGTTGACCGGCAGTCCGGCTTCGGACAGTCCGGGTTCCGTACGTGCGTCCCGTAAGATTGAGAGAGCCAACTCATTATTCTTGGCTGCCTCCAGGGCCTGGCTTCCCGAAGCGTCTCCGATGGGTATGGGTGGGTCCGGGTATTCGTTCAGGGGATGCTCTATGCTGACGTCTATCACGCTACCGTCCATCAGGAACCTGCCCTGTTCCGCCCACGCGGTGGCCAATCTCGCCGCATCCTCGCGGCGGTCCGCCCAGATCGCCCGCCGCTGGGTCTCCACGCCGCGCCATGCGAAGCCCGCCAATACCACGACGGGTGTCAGCACGGCGGCGGCCAGCAGGGGGAAACGGTCTTTCATGGGGCTGCCTTGCTCGACTTGATCACTCGGGAGGTTGGAGTTCGATGATGTCTCCCCATTGGAGCTGAGTTTGATCGTTGGCCTCTTCCGGCGGGATCGTGCGGACGCTCTTCTTCCCATCGTCCCCCTTCCGGTAGAGCAGGTAGTTCCCAACTCGCTCGTTCCGCGTGATGAGCTCTTTGACCGAAGGAGGCGTCTTCGCTCCCGCCTTGCGGGAGACAACGGTGACTTTTCCAAAGATGTCCACGATGTGGATGGCAGTCTCGCCGGACCATTGGGGATAGCGAAGGCGGCGGAGAAGGAATTGGAAAACCGGCCCGGTGTCCTCCGACCAGGATGTCCTGCCGAAATCGGAGTCGATCCAGGCGGGGTCCACGGGTGCCCCATGATCCAGTAGCTCTCCGATGAGAGGCCGGACGTCTCCTTTTCCGGAGCTATTGATGAAGGCGGCTTTCCGAACCAGGCCGGGGCCGGGGGTGGCACCTGCTTCGAAGAGGAGGCGGAGGGTTTCGGCCGAGGGCAAGTTCTTCGAGCCGAACTCGAAGATGCGGGTGGGGATGGTGGGTTTCCACCGTTGGTTTCTTTTCTTCATCGCCGCGATCAGGAGTTTCACCGTTTCCGGGGAGCCGGTGAGAACCGCGGAATCGAGAGGGGTTGTGGGCCCGGGATAGAATGGCCAATCATTCAGGGGTGGAGTCGGGAGACTCTTCACGCGGGGATCCGCGTTCAGTGCCAGAAGTTGCTTTACCAACGGGGCTCCGGCGGATTTTCCCGCCGCCATCCACAGGGGAGTGATGCCGCTGTGGGGATCGGCCATGTTGACCTCCGCCTTGTGAGCGATCAGGAGGTCGATGATCTCAGAGGAGCCGCGTCCAATCGCGAGAAGAAGCGGTGTTCCGATAGGAGAGATGTCAGTGATCCTGCTGCTTGTCCGGCTCACGAAATTCGGATTCGCGCCGCGGTTGAGAAGCAATTCCACGATCTTGATGTGATTGTTCTCTACCGCCTCGAAAAGGGCAAATGAAGCATCCGAATTCGGGTCGACTCCGGCGTCCAGCAGGGCTTGGGCGATCTCTGCAAATCCAAAGGCGCAGGCGTGATCCAAGGATTCGCGGGCTTCCTTGCTCTTTGTATCGATTCCCCCTGCGAGGAGGGTTTTCACTATCTGGAGGTGGCCCTCTTCCACCGCTTCCCTCAGCAGCATGACCGGCAGCCCGGGGTTCAGACGGGCGCGGTGCTTGACCAAGAACTCAATGGGGCGGACCCAGCCCCTGCGAATGGAAAAGAGGTAAGGGTCGGCCTTCGACAAGAGATCGGGGCTTGTGGTGAGAAAGCTTTCCAGTCTTTGGAGCTCTTCGTTTTCCGGATCGGGCGGCGGGCCGGGCGTGGCGGAGCCGTTAATTTCCGCGGGCTTCACGCCGAGGGCTGCGAGTTGGGTCTTTGCCAAGGTCGCTTGTGGGGTAACATCAGGGAATTGCGAAAGCACGCGCTGGTAAAGGGCAATGGCTTCATCATTTTTGCCATCCTTCCGCCGCAATTCGGCGAGGCGGTAGAGAGCATTGGCGGCGAATGGACGCTGCTCCTCAAAGGTGGCGAGGATCTTCTCGTAGTCCTTCGCCGCAGCGGCGGGGTCGTTGCAGACCTCCTCGGCGTAGAGGCCGTCGCGCAGGAGGTCGCGGACGGGCGGCTCCGGGGTTTGGGCCGAGGCGGCGGTGAGGGTGAAGAGGGAGACGAGTGCGAGGGATTTCATGGCGGAGCGATCCGGAGTTGGGGCGGCGTTCACTCGTCGGGGGAGGATTGGCCTTGGGGCGGGGGAGGTATATTCTGCGGTCTCGGGGCGCGGCCGTTCGTGGGCTGCTTGACCAACAGTTCGACCCGATCCCCTTCCTTGAGGAAGATAGAGGACATCTTCTTTTCAACGCTTTGGTTTTCCCGGGTCAGGCGGACGTCCACGGTGCCGCTGCTGCCGGGCGCGCCTTGAAGGATGGGAAAGGCGAGGAGGTTGGAAGTTCCCGCCGTGGGGGCCAGAGCCAGCGGTCCGGTTTCCGTCTGGACGACGGGCGAGGGGAGATAGGCGACATCTTTCAAGCCGAGGCCTTTGGCATCGATGAATTCCACGCGGCAAGACAGTGCCTTGGTGAGCAGGCGGGTTTCATCCGCGTTGAACCCGGTCCAAGGCTGGCTTTTCATCCCGGATTTGACGGGGATTTCCACGACGTCGCCGGGCATGAGCGGCTGGTCGGATTGGCGCGCTTGTTCCGGGGTGGTTTCCTCCGTGCAGGCGGAGGCGGATTTTTCGAGATCGGCTTCGATGATCCGTTCGGTGCCTTTGTCATCCACTCTGTGGATACGGATGCGGGAGAGATCGGGATGCGGGAGAATCACGGGTGGACGAAGCACGGCAAGCCGCATGGAGGTGAGATCCAGTTTGTCTGCGAATGCCTTGTTTTTCCAATCCGGAGGGCCGGCTTCGATGGCGGCCACGGCCTGCATCAGGGTAGGCGGAAGCGCGACCGCGCTGCTATCGAAGCGCCTGCAGAACCAGAGGCCGGGAGAGGTGATGACGACCTCATTGGTTCGGAGAGCGGGTCGTGTTTGTAGTCCTGGAACCGACGAGTCGACGAAGGTTTCCCTGCCTTTTGCATCGGCCTCCATGACCAGTCGATCGCCGGCTTTCAGTTCGAAATTCTGCGCTTCGGGGCTGCCGGTGGCCAGTCGGATGGGAGCGGGCCAGTCCTTGCGGTGGACCAGAAACGGCGCTCCTTCCAACTGGAGGGCACCTATGAGTGCCGGATCGCGGCCGGTGAGGAGATCGACCAATTGGCCGGCGGTCAACTTCGGGGCGAAGGCGCTGGTGGGATCGTAGCAGATGCAATCGCCGCGCAGGGTGAGCGCCTGTTTGCGTCCCGCAAGTTCCACCTCGATGGGAATGGCCTGGTGGCGGAGGACGGCGTTGCGGGCGGCGACGGTGTCCTTTCCGTCCCGGTCGAACCAGACGACATCGCCGGATTGCAGGGCGGGGTAAGGATCGGGGGAATCGAGACGCTGTTCCTGACGGCTGATTTTGCCATCGGGGCCTTTGCGGAAGATGATGAATTGGACGGCGTTCCATGGCCCGGCGCCCGGACCATGGCTCAACAATTGGTCGGCCAAGGCCGGGATTCCCTCTCCCTGGGTCTCGGCGAGGATCGTGATACTTGGCGAGGCACCCGGGGCGGCGTAACGACGGTCAACGTAGTCGGAGAGGATGCGGATTTTTCCGTCTTCGGTCCATTTCGGGACACTGAAGCGTTCGATCATCTCCCTGCGTAGCGAGGTCAATTGGATCCCAGGGAAACCGTTGATGACGAGGTCTGCCGGTGGCAGAGCGCCATGATCCAGAAGCAACCGCGCTTCTTCAGCCCGGCCGTTCACCAGAAGATTCAAAACGGGCAGACGGCCCTCGGTCGTTTCATTTGGATCAGCGCCATGCTCCAGAAACAAGCGTATGACCTCCAGCTTTCCGGACGAGAGAGCATGGCTGAATAGGCCCGGGGCTTTGACCGACGCTCCCGCATCGAACAGGATCTGGATCACGGCTCCATCGCCGCGGCTGGCGGCCAAGCCGAGCGGGGTGATTTTTGCAGCTTTGCCCCTGTCACCGCTGGCATCCGGGTTGGCTCCGCTTCTTAGCAGCAATTGGACCAACTCCGTCCGCTGTGGTCCTGCTGACGTATTTCCATCCAGTGCGAAAATCAGAGGAGTGTCGTGGGTGCCGGGAACGGGCAGGGAGGCATCCGCACCAGCTTGCAGCAGCAGCTTCACCAGCGGGAGGTTGCCCTTGTAGGCAGCCAGGTGCAGAGGTCCGCCGATCTCGTCTTCCGGGTAGGATGCTTCGGTTGGGACAGTGTTGGGCGGTCGGCAGGTGGCCGGAGTGGTATTGACGTTCGCGCCTTTGGCTAGCAGTAGTTTCACAACCTCAACCCGGTCATTCCAAACGGCGTGTGAAAGCGTCAGTCCTCCGTCCATGCCATTGGGATCGGCCCCCTGGGTGAGGAGAGCTTGGCAAAGAGCGAGCTGGCCGGCTTCCGCCGCCCTGCAGAGCGCGATGTTGAGCCCATCCTGCTTGCGGGCCGTATCAAGGTGGTCGATCAGGAAATGGGTGGTCTTGGCCCACCCTTTGGCCGCGCTGGCGCCGACTTCATCGAGGGGCTTCAGCCGATCGGGGCTGGTGCGGACGAGTTCGACGAGGCGCTGGAGTTCTTTGGCTTCTTCATCGGAATCACCGATGACGGAAGCGGTGGCTCCTCCCAACATGGCCAGCGCATCCCGGCTCAGTTTCGCCTGTGGATCAGCGTCCGGGTAGCGGGTGAGGAGACGCTGGTAGAGCTGGATGGCTTCTTCCTTGCGGTCCTGCTTGCGGCGGAGTTCGGCGAGGCGGAAGAGGGCGTTGGCCACGAACGGTTGGTCCGCTTCGGCGCGGGTGAGGATCTGGGTGTAGTCCTTGGCGGCGCCCTCGGGGTCGCGGGTGACTTCTTCGGCGTAGAGGCCGTCGCGCAACAGGTCGCGAAGTTCCGGTTCAGCAGCGGAAACCGCCGCCAAGGTGAGAGCGAGGGTGAGAAGGGTGGATCTCATGCAGGGATGACAGCCGGTTTTATCACCGGATGTGTCATGGAACTGTCATGAGTGCGAGGTTTTAACCACGGTCAGACCGTTGGAGCGACCTCGGCGACCGCGTCCAGGAAACTCGGGAACCGCGGCTTCCAACCGGTGGCGCGGAGCCTTTCGTTGGAGACGCGCTTGTGGGTCCAGCCGCGCTTGCGGTTGAGATCGCGCGGACCGGAAGGGGGGAGGGGCTTGCCGAAGAGTTCCGCGAGGGACTGATAGCACTCGAGCTGGGTGAGTGGGGCGGAGTCGGTGAGGTTGAAAAGAAGATGAGAGTTGAGGGGTGAGAGGTGAGAGTCAGAGGGAGCGATTTGAGATTTGAGATTTGAAATTTGAGATTGCGACAGAGTCGCCAGGTGGAGGATGGCGCGGGCGGCGTCGTCGCGGTGGATCTGGTTGAGGGTGCGGCGGCCGTCTTCCTCGATGATGGCTTCGCCGGTGAGGAATTTTTTCAGGATGATGCTACGATGGGGGCCGTAGATGCCGGCAAGACGGGTGACGATGCCTTCTGAAGAGAGGACGACCTCTTCGGCCTCGCGGAGGAGATGCCCGGTTTCGCGGTCGGGCTCGGCGGGGCTTTCCTCGGTGACCACGCTGCCATCGGTCTGTGCATAGACGGAGGTGCTGGAGGTGAAGAGAAGGGGGATACCGGGAAAGGTGGCGGCGAGGTGGCGGCAGCCATTCACATAAACGGCGCGGTAGGCATCCGGGCCGCCGCGTCCGGAGGCGGCGCAGTGGACGATGAAATCGGGGCTGACAGATGCCATGGTTGCCACGGACTCCGCATCGCCGAGATCGCAGGAAATGGTGCCGTTGTCCCCGGAGAGAGAGGTGGCGGTGACATCCCAGCCGGCGTTCAGGAATTCACGGGAAATGGCCTGGCCAAGGTAGCCATGGCCGCAGAGGAGGAGTTTCATGGGGAGAGAGAAGGACTAATGACTAAATCCTAATGACCAATGGGAAGAGGAAGAGAAACATGGAAGCGCGGTCTCGATTCTTCTTCTTTCTTCTTCTCTGTCCACCGGCCACTGACCTAGCCACGATGGCTTGCGCTATTTCACCCTTGCTTTGGTGTAATGGGCCTTGAGGCCCGCGGTGACGGCGTCGGCGTATTCCTGGAAAATGGACGGCTGCATCTTGCCACCGATGTCGCGCTGGCCCTCGTAGTCGCCAGCCACCATGCGGGGATAGTCGCTGCGGGAATTCATCACGTAAGGCTCCATGAAGATCACCGGGCAATCGTAGAGGCGGTTGGCGAGAAGGTTGCGGGCCCAGAGGTAAGGATTTCCGTCCACGGTGCGGGCGTTTTTCGAATCCGGCTGATAGGTGTAGGGTGGCAGGCCGGTGGCGGAGTAGAGGGCTGCGGCTACATCCGCTCCGAGGCCGGCCTCCTCGGCGTGGGTGCGAGTCAGCAGCTTGCGCAGCATTTCGAAGCGCTGGTCGGAGTAGGCCACCTCCTGGTCGTTGTAGCCGCCGTTGAGAATGATGTGGAAGTGGGACTTGTTCACCAGCCCGGAGTTCGCCCCGCCCCACGGCTCGGCGTTGAAATGCAGGCAGAGCACCAGATCGGGCTTCAGCTTCTGATTGACCAGCTCGGCGCGGGCGCGGATTTCCGCCGTGCGGTAGAAAAGGCGCTCGGCGGCCTTGTGCAGGTCCTCTCCGGCATTTTCAGCGGTGGCGGCCTGGTCCAGCAGCGCTTCGGGGCGCAGCGGTGTCAGCGGTTCATTGGCATTCCGGACCAGGGAAACGGTCGCGCCCAGTGACTCCAGGCGCGGCTTCAGGAGACGGGCCACGATCAGCGTCATGTCGCCTTCCTTGATCGGAGCGGCTCCCTGGATGTCGAACTGGCGCTCTTCCATCTTCGCCCACTCGCCGCCGATGTGGCCGGGATCAATGGCGATGCGGAGCCCCTCCAAGGGACGCTCGGCGGTGGCGGGCGGAAGTTCCCGGGTCGTGCGCCACTGGCGGGAGGGCTGGGTTTCATCCGCCGTGCTCGGAGCGAATCGCAGGTGGAATTTCAGGCCGGAATGCTCGCCGTCCGCCGCGATCACCGCCTCATCATCCGATAGCGCGATGAAATTTTGCCAGTTGTCGCCGGTGGTGAAAATCTTCGTCACCAGCCGCTCGAATTCGCTACGGGTGATTGAGCTCTGGAAGGCGTCCAGTTCCGTCCAAGCCGGCGCGGCGCCCAGCGGGGACACGTGGGGAGGCGGCTTCGGCAGGGGCGGGGATTGGGCGGAGGAGGGCGGCAGCAGCCCGCCGCCAAGGGTCAGCAGGGCGGTGAGTGGCAGGATGACCTTGGGGAAGAATGGCATGGGAAAATCCGGTTGTCGGCGGCGGGCGGCGCGTGGTTAGGTGGTGGCAGCGGCCACGAAGGCTTCTACGCATTTCCTTACCATGTCCTCTCTCCGCATTCTGTTTCTGGGCGATGTCGTCGGCGAGCCCGGCCGCAAGGCTGTCATCGCGCATCTTGCCCGCTTCCGCGAGGAAGAAGCGGTCGATTTCATCATCGTCAATGGCGAGAACGCCGCCGGTGGCCGCGGCATCACCCCGCGCATCACCATCGACCTGCTCCGCGCCGGAGCCGCCGTCGTGACCACGGGCGACCACGTCTGGGACCAGCAGGAAATCGTCGAGTATTTCCCCACCGAGCCGCGCCTGCTGCGGCCGCTGAACTACCCGGAAGGCACTCCGGGAGCGGGTTCGGTGGTGCTGGAAACCGCCAAGGGCAAGGTCGCCGTGGTCCTCGTCCAAGGCCGCTCGTTCATGCAGCCGCCCTTGGAAAATCCCTTCCTGGCGGCGGAAACGGAGATCGACCGGCTGCGCGGGGAGGGGATCCGGATGATTTTCTGCGAGATCCACGCCGAGACCACCAGCGAGAAAATCGCCATGGGGCGGGCGCTGGATGGCAAGGCCTCCGTCGTCGTCGGTACCCACACCCACGTCCAGACCGCCGATGACCGGATCTTTCCGGGCGGCACGGGATTCCTCACCGATGCCGGCATGTGCGGCCCGGATGACTCCGTGCTCGGCCGTGCCATCGAATCGGTGGTGTGGCGGTTCCGCACTGGCATGCCCACCCGCTTCCCGGTCGCGAAGGGACCGGTACGGCTTTGTGGCCTGATCGCGGACCTCGATACCGTCACCGGCAAGTGCCTCGCCCTGCGCCGGGTTTCCGAATTGCTCGAAAACGAGGCCCCCGAAGTGGCCCCGGAGAGCGTCCAAACCCCTTGAAATCAGGGGATTCTCAAAAATCTTCTTTTCAACCACATTTTTTTTGACAGTGTGGGCGACTTTGCTAACTTCCGCCCGCCTTTCCCCACAAGAAGCAACAGGGGTTCCGCGCTCAGTTCTGTCAGAAGCCCATACGGCGATACGGAACGGACCGCGGACTTTTTGTCGCCTCTGGTGAGGAAATGTAAAAAGACAACGCCAGTTGCTCGTGTAGCTCAGCGGTAGAGCGCATCCTTGGTAAGGATGAGGTCGGGGGTTCAATCCCCCCCACGAGCTCCAGCGGTGTTGTCGCCCCGGAAAATCTCACGCGAACCTACCAACCACCATGGCTAAAGAATCCTTCCAGCGCAACAAGCCGCACGTCAATATCGGCACCATCGGTCACGTTGACCATGGTAAGACCACTCTCACTGCCGCGATCACGAACACCCTCGCTGAAAAGGGTTTCGCGCAGGCCAAGAATTACGCGGACATCGACGCTGCTCCGGAAGAGCGTGAGCGCGGCATCACGATCAACACCGCTCACGTCGAGTACGAAACGGAAAACCGCCACTACGCGCACGTCGACTGTCCCGGCCACGCCGACTATGTGAAGAACATGATCACCGGCGCCGCCCAGATGGACGGTGGCATTCTGGTCGTGTCCGCTGCTGACGGCCCGATGCCGCAGACCCGCGAGCACATTCTTCTCGCCCGCCAGGTCGGTGTTCCCGCCCTCGTGGTGTTCATGAACAAGGTTGACCTTGTGGATGACGAAGAACTCCTCGAACTCGTCGAGATGGAAATCCGCGATCTCCTCTCCACCTACGAATTCCCGGGTGATGACATCCCGATCGTCAAGGGTTCCGCCAAGGCCGCCCTCGATGGCGACCCGACCTACAAGGAAGCCATCAACAAGCTCATGGAAGCCGTTGACAGCTACATCCCGCTTCCTGAGCGTCCGATCGACAAGCCTTTCCTGATGCCGATCGAAGACGTGTTCTCGATCGAAGGTCGCGGAACGGTCTGCACCGGCCGTGTCGAGCGCGGTATCGTCAAGAAGATGGAAGAAGTCGAAATCGTTGGCATCCGCGACACGCAGAAGACCACCGTCACCGACATTGAAATGTTCCGCAAGCTGCTCGACGAAGGTCGTGCGGGTGACAACGTCGGTCTCCTCCTCCGCGGCCTCAAGAAGAACGATCTTGAGCGCGGCCAGGTCATCGCCAAGCCCGGCACCGTCAAGCCTCACCGCAAGTTCAAGGGTGAGATCTACGTCCTTTCCAAGGAAGAAGGCGGCCGCCACACCCCGTTCTTCTCGAACTATCGCCCGCAGTTCTACTTCCGCACCACCGACGTGACCGGCAGCATCAAGCTCCCCGAAGGTGTTGAAATGGTGATGCCTGGTGACAACATCAACCTCGAAGTTGAGTTGATCACCCCGATCGCCATGGAGCAGACCATGCGCTTCGCCATCCGCGAAGGTGGCCGCACCGTTGGTGCCGGTCGCGTGGGTGATATCCTTGACTAATTCATCGCGATAGGCTTTCCGTTCCGCGCGACCCGCGGAGCGGACTGTCTGAAACCGGGGCACTCCGGCCTTCCAGCCGGGTTGCCCCGAAATCGCCTCAACACGGCAGTAGTTCAATTGGTAGAGCACCGGTCTCCAAAACCGGGTGTTGTAGGTTCGAGTCCTACCTGCCGTGCCATTTTCCCTCCCATTATCCGGTCCCCGTCTCCTCCATGGAATACCTGAAATACTTGATGATCAACGACAACTGGGCGTGGACCGCCGTTGTCTGGGTTCTGGTGATTGCCTTGCTCGTTCTGCTGGTGCGGAAGTGGAGCTCGGTCTCGTCGTTTACCGGCGAGGTCAAAGGTGAGCTTTTCAAGGCCAGTTGGCCGTGGGAGTCCGACCCGAAGATCAAAGGATTCCGCAAATACAAGGAATTGATTGACTCGACCGTAGTGGTTCTGATCGCGATGGTCCTCGTCGCGGGTTTCGTGCAGTTCTGGGACTTCATGGACATCCAGATCATCACCGCCGTTACAAGCTGGGGACGCTGATCGTCCGCCAGCCTTCCGTTTTCCCGTTTCCTTTCCCGCTCTACTCTACATGTCCGCCATCCCGAAAGCCAAAGACCAGTGGTACGTCGTCCACGTCCTCTCCGGTCAGGAACAAAAGGTCCGCGCGCGCATCGTGAACCAGGCGGCGGCCGAAGAGCTCGGTGATGTCGTGTTCGACGCACTCGTTCCGACGGAAATGGTCTCCGAGATCCGCCGCGGCAAGAAGACTGAAACCAAGCGCAAGTTCTTCCCGGGTTACATCCTGGTCAACATGTGCCTCCTGACTGAAGACAACCAGCTCGTCGAGAAGGCCTGGTACTTCATCAAGGAAATGGACGGCGTGATCGGCTTCGCCGGCACCAAGGACATCCCGATCCCGATGCGCCCGCGTGAAGTGGAAGCCATGCTTTCCCAGATCAAGGAGCGCGAGGAAAACGTCCGCCCCGCCATCAGCTTCGAAGTCGGCGACACCGTCAAGGTCGCCGATGGTCCCTTCCAGAGCCAGACCGGCATCGTGGAGGAAATCGATCCCGAGCGCGGCAAGCTCCGCGTCTCCGTCACCATCTTCGGCCGCAGCACGCCGGTCGAACTCGAATACTGGCAGGTCGAACGCGCCTGATCCCTCCCGCGGACCGCCCCGCCGGTCCATCCCTCTCAAGAACGTCCATTTAATCTCCCACCACCATGGCCAAGGAAGTCGTCAAACTCATCAAGCTCCAGATTCCCGCCGGAGCTGCCAATCCGTCCCCGCCAGTCGGCCCTGCCCTCGGTCAGGCCGGTGTCAACATCATGGCGTTCTGCAAGGATTTCAACGCCTCCACCCAGGCTCAGTCCGGTGATATCCTCCCGGTCGTGATCTCGGTGTACAAGGACAAGACCTTCTCCTACATCACCAAGAAGCCCCCGGCAGGCAACCTTCTCAAGAAGGCCGCCGGTCTCGCTTCCGGTTCCGGTGAGCCCAACAAGAAGAAGGTCGGCAAGATCTCGAAAGAGAAGCTCATGGAGGTCGTGAAGATCAAAATGCCCGACCTGAACACCAAGGACCCCGAAGCCGCTGCCCGCATCCTCGCCGGCACCGCCCGCCAGATGGGCCTCGAAGTCGAAGGTTACTGAAGATTTCTCCGCCGGACGTTTTCAAACGCGTCCGGCACCCGCAGGAGGGTTCCGACAACCGGAATCCGACCGAACTGCAAACCACATACCAACATGGCCAAACATCGCAGCAAACGCTACGTCTCGGCTGTCGCCCTCGTCGAGGCCGGCAAGTCCTACTCGTTGCCCGACGCCGTCGGAACCGTCAAAAAGTTCCCGGCTCCCAAGTTCGACCCCACCGTCACGCTCTCGTTCCACCTCGGCGTGGATCCGCGCAAGAGCGACCAGATGGTCCGCGGTTCCGTCTCCCTGCCACACGGCACGGGTAAGAACGTCCGCGTCGCCGTCTTCGCCCAGGGCGTCGCCGCCGAAGCCGCCACCGCTTCCGGTGCCGAGTTCGTCGGGTTTGAAGACCTCATCGCCAAGGTGCTCGGCGGCTTCACCGACTTCGACGTGGCCATCGCCACGCCGGACGCGATGACCGAAGTCCGCAAGATCGCCCGCGTCCTCGGTCCCCGCGGCCTCATGCCGAACCCGAAGACCGGCACCGTCACCGACGATGTCGCCAAGGCCATCAAGGAAGTCAAAGCCGGCCGTATCGACTACAAGCTCGACAAGAACGGCAACGTTTCCGGCTCCATTGGCAAGTCCTCCTTCACCTCCGAGCAGCTCGTCGAAAACGCCCAGGCGTTCGTCGAAAGCGTCGTTCGCGCCAAGCCCCCGTCGGCCAAGGGCAACTACGTCCAGGCCGTCACCATGGCTGCCACCATGCTCCCGGGCCTCCCGCTCGAGTCGAGCGTCTACACCAAGTCCGCTTCCTAACCCGGATCGTCCACGACCATGAATCCTGATAAGAAAATCATCATCGACGGGCTCCTCGACCGGGTCAACGCGTCGCCGTATGTGATCGTGATCGATTACACCGGCATGACCGTTCAGCAGTTCACCGAGCTCCGCAACCGCCTCTCCACCGGTGGTGCCAAGTGCCTCGTCGCCAAGAACACCTACATGAAGAAGGCCCTCGCCGAAGCCGGTCTCCCGGACATCGCGGATGGCCTCGTCGGCCAGACCGCTTTCGTCATGGGCGACAGCGAGGTCTTCGCCGCCGCCAAGGCGATCAAGGGCTTCGAAAAGGAGTTCAAGCGCCCTGAAATGAAGGTGGGCATCCTGGGTGACGCCGTCCTCACGGGCGACAAGCTCAAGCAGATCGCCGACATTCCTTCCCGCGAAGCCATCCTGTCCCAGCTCCTTGGAACCATCCTCGAGCCGGCCGCCAGCATCGCCCGCATCATCAAGAAGAAATTCAACCCGGACTCGGACGACTCCGCGGAATCCACCGAAGCGGCTCCGGCTGCCGAGGAAGCCGCTCCCGCCGCCGCTGCCGAATAACAAACAATCTGACCTGATAACGGGAACGTCTCCGCGCTCCCGTTTGAACCCACAATGGTTCCTCGTCGGGGTGGTGGCACCACTCTGAAATGTCCGGAAGCTTCCGGGCGCGACGATACCGCAAAGGAGAAATACAATGGCCAATATCGAACAAATCGTTGAAGAACTGGGCAAGCTTACCGTTCTGGAAGCTGCCGACCTCGTGAAGAAACTTGAAGAAGCCTGGGGCGTTTCCGCCGCGGCTCCTGTCGCCGTCGCCGCTGCTGCCGGTCCTGCCGAAGCCGTCGAAGAAAAGACCGAATTCGACGTCGTCCTCACCGACGGTGGTCCGAACAAGATCGCCGTCATCAAGGCCGTCCGCGAAGTCTCTCCTGGTCTCGGCCTCGCCGATGCCAAGAAGCTCGTCGAAAGCGCTCCTGCCAAGATTCTCGAAGGCGTCGCCAAGGAAGCCGGCGAAGCTGCCAAGAAGAAGCTGGAAGAAGCCGGCGCCAAGATCGAACTCAAGTAATTCCATCCGGATTTCCTCCAGGGCGGCCTTGTGCCGCCCTGGAGTTTCTCCGGCCGGCACCGGCGCGAGATACCACCAACATGAGGCATTTCGCGCCGATCCCGACTCCCATTCTCATCGCCTGAAATTTCCCTGCCCGAGACCGTATACGGCTCGGGCTAAACCTGCACGCAGCACCAACGACAGCCATGGCCGAACGACTCTATTTTGGAAAATTCGAGGAAGTGATTGAGCCCCCGAACCTCATCGAGGTTCAAAGCCGTTCCTACGAGGAGTTCCTGCAAAAGGATGTGGCTCCCAGCGAGCGCACGGATACCGGTCTTCAGGCCGTGTTCCAGGAGGTCTTCCCGATCAAGAGCTACGATGAAGCCATCGAGCTCGATTTCGTCACGTACGACATCGAAGATCCGAAGATCACCTCCCTCGACTCCCTGCGCAGCGGCGAAAGCTTCTCCGCCGCCCTCTACGTCACCTTCAAGCTGAAGGACGAAACGGGTAACAAGAAAGAGCGCGTCTACATGGGCGAACTGCCGATGATGACCCGCCGCGGCACCTTCATCATCAACGGCGCCGAGCGCGTCATCGTTTCCCAGCTCCACCGCTCGCCCGGTATCTGCTTCGAAACCTCGCAGCACTTGAATGGCAAGATGCTGCACTCGTTCCGCATCATCCCGGACCGCGGTTCCTGGCTCGAAGTGCAGTTCGACACCAACGATCTGCTCTACGTCTACCTCGACCGCCGCCGCCGCCGCCGGAAGTTCCTCGCCACGACGTTCCTGCGCGTCCTCGGCTATCCGACCGACCGCGACATCGTCACCAACTTCTACAAGACCGAGTCGCTCAAGCTGAACGACCAGATGGACGAAACCGAACTCGGCCACAAGGTCCCGTTCGAAGACATCCTCGATGGCGAACTCGTGGTGGCCAAGGCCTACGAGCCGCTCACCATCGGCATCGTCCGCCAGCTCATCGCCCTCGGCCACAAGGCCGTCGAGGTCATCGACTCCCGCGAGGACGAAATTCTTCTCAAGTCGCTCCGCAAGGATCCGGCCCGCGATGAAGAGTCCGCCCTCAAGGACATCTACCGCAAGCTCCGCCCCGGTGATCCGCCGACGGCTGCCAACGCCCGCGCCCTGCTCAAGCGCCTCTTCTTCGATGCGAAGAAGTACGACCTGACCCGCGTCGGCCGTTACAAGATCAACCAGAAGCTCGGCATCCAGGTCGATTCCGACCAGCGCATCATGGTGAACGAGGACTTCCTCGCCGCCGTGAAATACCTCCTCAACCTGAAGAAGGGCGATGGCGTCGTGGACGACATCGACCACCTTGGTTCCCGCCGCGTGCGGGCCGTGGGTGAACTTCTGGCCAACCAGTGCCGCGTGGGCCTCGCCCGCACCGAGCGCCTGGTCAAGGAGCGCATGACCCTCTTCGACGTGAACATCGAAGGCATGACCCCGCAGAAGCTCATCAACCCGAAGGCGCTCTCCGCCGTCGTGCGTGACTTCTTCGGCCGCAGCCAGCTTTCGCAGTTCATGGACCAGACCAACCCTCTGGCCGAGCTGACCCACAAACGCCGCCTCTCCGCGCTCGGACCTGGTGGTCTGAACCGCGACCGCGCCGGCTTCGAAGTGCGTGACGTTCATCCGTCCCACTACGGCCGCATCTGTCCGATCGAGACCCCGGAAGGTCCGAACATCGGTCTGATCAACTCGATGTGCACCTATGCGCGCATCAACGAATTCGGCTTCATCGAAACCCCTTACCGAAAGGTCAAGGCTGGCAAGGTGACCAACGAAATCGAGTATCTCACCGCCGACCAGGAAGAAAAGTTCCTCATCGCCCAGGCGAACAACCCGATCGACAAGAGCGGCAAGTTCACCACCGAGCGGATCACCGCCCGTGAGAAGGGTGGCGAGTTCATCGAAATCGAGCCGAACGAAGCGAACTACATGGACGTTTCGCCGAAGCAGCTCGTGTCCGTGGCTGCCGGCATGATCCCGTTCCTTGAGCACGACGACGCCAACCGCGCGCTCATGGGTTCGAACATGCAGCGCCAGGGCGTGCCGCTCCTCGTTTCCGAATCGCCGCTTGTCGGCACCGGTCTGGAAGCCAAGGCAGCCCGCGACTCCCGCGCCGTCATCGTGGCGGAATTGGACGGCATCATCGCCGCCGCCACCGCCGAAATGATCGTCACCTCGCCCGATGGCAAGCTGCCGGTTTCCGACGAGAAGTTCCTCTCGGAACCCGAGTCGGTGAAGACCAACGTCGACAAGGGCATCATGGCCTATCCGCTGCGCAAGTTCATGCGCTCGAACGCCGGCACCTGCATCAACCAGAAGCCGATCGTCCGCAAGGGTCAGAAGATCAAGAAGGGCGACGTCCTCGCCGACGGACCGAACACGGAAGACGGCGAACTCGCTCTCGGTCGCAACGTCCTCGTCGCCTTCATGCCTTGGAACGGCTACAACTTCGAGGACGCCATCGTCATCTCGGAGCGCGTGGTCAAAGAGGACATCTACACCTCGATCCACATCGCAGAATTCGACGTGGCCGCCCGCGACACCAAGCTCGGCCCGGAAGAAATCACCCGTGACATCCCGAACGTCGGTGAGGAAGCCCTGCGCAACCTCGACCACGACGGCATCATCCGCATCGGTGCCGAAGTGAAGCCCGGTGACATCCTCATCGGCAAGATCACGCCGAAGTCGGAAACCGAACTCGCCCCGGAAGAGCGCCTCCTGCGCGCCATCTTCGGTGAAAAGGCCGCCGACGTGAAGGACACCTCGCTCCGCGTTCCCTCCGGTGTCATCGGCATCGTCCAGGACGTCCGCGTTTCCTCGCACGGTCTCGCCAAGAAGCGCGCTGAAAAGGTCGACCCGGTCGAACTCAAGAAGCAGCTCAAGAAGATCAACGACGAGCACAAGAAGAAGGCCGACCTTCTCACCGACCAGTTGACCGAAAAGCTTTCGGACATCCTGCTCGGCGAAAAGATCCCGCTCGACGTGGTCAATGCCCAGACCGGTGAAATCATCATCCCGGCCAACCGCAAGATCACCAAGACCTTGCTCCGCAAGCTCGCCTCGGTCCACGACCACATCGAAATCGATCCTTCCCCGATCCGTAACAAGATCCTGGAAATCATCGGTTCCTTCGAAGGCCGCTTCGCCGAACTCGACAACGAGCGCGAGCGCAAGCTCGACCAGCTCGAGTCCGGCGACGAAGTCGACCCGGGCGTCATCAAGGAAGTGAAGGTCTTCATCGCCGCCAAGCGCAAGCTGTCGGTCGGGGACAAGATGGCCGGTCGCCACGGAAACAAGGGCGTCGTCGCCATCATCGTTCCCGAGGAAGACATGCCCTACCTTTCGGACGGCACTCCGGTTGACATCTGCCTCAACCCGCTCGGCGTGCCATCCCGTATGAACGTCGGACAGGTTCTTGAAACCCACCTCGGCGTTGCCGCCAAGGCGCTCGGCTTCAAGGTTGCCACCCCGATTTTCGACGGCATCAAGGAATCCGTCATCTGGGACTTCATGTCCAAGGCCAAGCAGGTCGACGGTGTGAAGATGATCGGCGACAACGGCGAACTCCGCGAGCGCAAGCCCGGTGAGCCCGAGACCCGCGGCTTCACCTGGATCGGCGACGGCAAGGACGGCACCACCGGCGGCAAGTCCACCCTCTATGACGGCCGCACTGGCGAGCCGTATCACAACCCGGTCGTGGTCGGCATGATCTACATGCTGAAGCTCGGCCACTTGGTCGCCGACAAGATCCACGCCCGTGCCGTTGGTCCGTACTCGCTCGTCACCCAGCAGCCGCTCGGTGGCAAGGCCCAATACGGTGGCCAGCGCTTCGGGGAAATGGAAGTCTGGGCCCTCGAGGCCTACGGCGCCGCCTACACGCTTCAGGAACTGCTCACCGTCAAATCCGACGACGTGCAGGGCCGCACCCGCATCTACGAAGCCATCGTCAAGGGCGACAACAACCTCGAGGCGGGAACGCCCGAGTCGTTCAACGTCCTCATCAAGGAAATGCAGTCGCTCGGCCTGGACGTCCGTCCCGGCAGACGCGGATCGTCGCCAGGCCCCGGTGTTTCCGGCAGCGTGGACGACTTCTCGCTCGACGATCTCACGCTCTAATTCCGAGCCGCGAACACTAACCAAGCCTGAACCTTCTTAGCACATGAGTGTCGATACCAACCTTCGCGAACTCTTTGGCGTGGATGAACGCCCTGAAGCCTTTGACCAGGTCTCCATCATGGTCGCCTCCCCGGACGTGATCCGTGGCTGGTCCAAGGGTGAGGTCAAGAACCCCGAGACCATCAACTACCGCACCTTCAAGCCTGAAAAGGGCGGTCTTTTCTGCGAACGCATCTTCGGACCCACCCGGGACTGGGAGTGCGCCTGCGGCAAATACAAGCGCATCAAGCACAAGGGCGTCGTCTGCGACCGCTGCGGCGTCGAAGTGACCCTGAGCCGCGTGCGCCGCGAGCGCATGGGCCACATCGAGCTTGCCGTTCCGGTCAGCCACATCTGGTTCTACAAGTGCATGCCGTCCCGCATCGGCCTGGTGCTGGACATGAGCGCCCGCCACCTCGAGCGCGTCATCTATTACGAGGACTACATCGTCACCGAGCCGGGCAATACGCCCCTCGAGCGCGGCCAGCTCCTCACCGAAACCGAACTCCGTGAAGCGGAAGACGCCTACGGTGAAGACACCTTCCGCGCCGGCATGGGTGCCGAGGCCGTGATGGACCTGCTCAAGCAGATCGACCTCGCGGAACTCGCCATCAAGCTCGAGCAGGAACTCGGCACCACCCGTTCCAAGCAGAACAAGAAGAAGCTCTCCAAGCGCCTCAAGATCGCCCAGGGCTTCGCCGGTTCCAAGTCGCGTCCCGAGTGGATGATCCAGACCGTGCTTCCCGTGATCCCGCCGGACCTCCGTCCGCTGGTGCCACTCGAAGGCGGCCGTTTCGCCACCTCCGACCTGAACGACCTCTATCGCCGCGTCATCAACCGCAACAACCGTCTCAAGAACCTCCTCCAGCTCAAGACCCCCGAGGTCATCATCCGCAACGAAAAGCGGATGCTGCAGGAAGCCGTCGACGCGTTGTTCGACAACGGCCGCCATGGCCGTGCCGTGACCGGCGCAGGCAACCGTCCGCTCAAGTCCCTCAGCGACATGCTCAAGGGCAAGGGCGGCCGTTTCCGTCAGAACCTCCTCGGCAAGCGCGTCGACTACTCCGGCCGCTCCGTCATCGTCATCGGTCCCGACCTCAAGCTCAACCAGTGCGGTCTTCCCAAGAAGATGGCCCTGACCTTGTTCGAGCCCTTCATCATCCGCCGCCTCAAGGAGCTTGGCTACTGCCACACCGTGCGCTCGGCCAAGAAGATGATCGACCGCAAGACCCCGGAAGTCTGGGACATCCTCGCCGAAGTGACCAAGGGTCACCCGGTGATGCTGAACCGCGCTCCGACCCTGCACCGCCTCTCGATCCAGGCGTTCGAACCGAAGCTCATCGAAGGCGAAGCCATCCGCGTCCACCCCCTCGTTTGTACGGCCTACAACGCCGACTTCGACGGTGACCAGATGGCCGTCCACGTGCCGCTCTCGGTCGAGGCCCAGATGGAAGCGCGCCAGCTCATGCTGGCTCCGAACAACATCTTCTCGCCCGCCTCCGGCCGTCCGATCACCACTCCCTCGCAGGACATCATTCTCGGTTCCTACTACCTGAGCTGGGCCCCGGTCCGCACTCAGAAGGACCGCGAAAAGCAGGAGCACCTGCCGCTGTTCGAGAACTCCTCGGAAGTCGAGTTCGCGATCGCTTCGCGCAAGGTGAAGTATCACTCCTGGATCCGCATCCGGAACCCCGACTTCGGCAAGGACACCGTCTACGGCGAAAAGGAACTCAAGATCATCGAGACCACCCCGGGTCGCGTTCGCTTTAATGAAATCTGGCCCGAAGGCCTCGGCTTCATC
>Ga0265327_10000628_pt1 | contig 57618 bp, 75 predicted proteins | sample 41621metaG_FD_202089 | JGI IMG/M metagenome (GOLD analysis project Ga0265327, IMG submission 202089) | Rhizosphere microbial communities from Carex aquatilis grown in University of Washington, Seatle, WA, United States - 4-16-21 metaG | ecosystem: Host-associated > Plants > Roots > Rhizosphere... | reverse complement strand
CGTACGTCCCGTCAGGCTGGAGAACCTTGTCTCGCGAGACATTCCCGCAGAATTCGTCCTCTGTTTCCCAAGATGGCGGCCCATTCTCTGTAGGGATGTACGTGAGCTGATCAATCGGCTTCCACGATCCGTCCGCATTGTTCGTCGGCCTTGGCGCCAACGGATCGAGCGGGACTGGCGACGGCTGCTTGGACGGGTCGTAAATCTCCTTCCCGACCGCCTCCAACTCGATGCGGACCTGATAGCGGATCGGTGCCCCGAACACCTGCACCGCGTCAGGAATCTCCTTCGGGTCGATTCCCTGTGATGGGTCTTGATACGGCAAGCCCTCTGGTAACTGCCCACCTACCCCGGTGCGGCAGAGGACGAACTTCCCCGTCGACCGCTGCGGAACGATCCGCAATCCGTACAGCTCGCACAGTCGCTGCAATTCCTGAGCGGGATTCGACACGTCCCACCCTACCTCGGGCCGGTCGTTCGCGATATCAGGGTCGCTCTCCAGAATCCCCGCGTCGATGTTGTCCGCGTCCATCGCCTCGATGAGCAACTCGGCAAGCTCGATCGGCTTCTTCTCCCTGAGTGGGTCGACGGTGCTGTCGGGGAGTCGCGTGTTGTACCGCCCATGGATCACGTAGCCCTGATTCCACCGCCATCGCTCGTCAAGGAACGTGACCTGTGCGACCTGCCCCCCGCTGCCTGCCTGGTAGAAGACCTTGTCGACACGCATCCGCCGCAGGACGATTCGATTCGTCCCCTGCTGCATGACGATGTCGCCCTCCAGTGCAGGCGGATTCGGCTGCGGATAGACGGTCATGATCCCTGTCGCGGGTGCAATTCCAGCCTGATCCGTGAAGTCCCAGTCCTCATACTGGAGAATCCCCGGATAGGTGACGGTCGCGAGTTTCTCTTCGTTGCGGGCCATCCCTGACCACCCATTCCTCTTGCGTGAGTTACGTCAGCACGATCGACGTATTGGTGACATCGTGCTCAATGTTCCCGGCTGGCGTCCCAGTCGTCGCGACCGTGAGAACGCCCGAGCTGACTCGCTTCTGGTTATCCTTCAGCCGAGCAGATGGGCCGTACATGTTGATCGTGTTCGTCACCGTCACCCCTCGCGGGTCCGCGTCAAAGCTGACCGCCCCATCGTTCCGGATGTTCAGCGTGCCGAGTGTCCCCGTCGAGTTGTACACCACGCTCCCGCCGTTCGCGTTCAAGGTCGTCACCGCACCAGCTGCGACAGTCAGCGTCCCGCCGTTCGGTCCCTGGGTGATCGTCGTCGCGTTGCTGTTGAGCGTGAGATCACCGCCCGTCTTGGTGATCGTCGTCACCGTCAGCCCGACGCCACCGTAGACTCGTGCGTCCGACTGCTGCTGAGTGACGTAGCCGATCTTGAGCGTGGGGAAGTTCGCTGTCTCCCCCGCATAGAACGCCAGTCCCACATCGCCGCGGGTGACATCGCATTCGCTCGAAACCGCCCCGCCCGTGATCAGAACGGCAGGGGCATTCGGGTCGAGACGCTGGCCGCTGTTGAGCACTCGCACCGTCGCGAGGGTTGTCCCGAACGCGAGGCGGCAGAGCCTGATATTCGGCGAGTTGCAGACCAGAGTTCCGCCGTCGAGCGTCAGGGATGTCGTGCGGTACTCGTGGTAGGAATTCCCATCCGAGTTCACGTCGGTCAAACCGATCGTGCCGCTGTAGCCGGGATTGACCTGCACTGTCACACCCGTGAGGGTTGACGACAGCCCGTACTTGCAGGGGACGGAACCCGAGTCGAAGACGAGTATATCGCTGTTCGCTGGCGCCACGCCGCCTGACCAGTTCGCCGCGACGTTGAAAAAGGATGGGCCGCTCGCGGGGATCGTGTTCGTCGCCGTCGCCGTCGCTCCGCCGCCCGTCGTAAACGAGACAACGCTGGGCCGTCCAGTGACCGTCCCCGTGAGCACGAGATTCGTCACGCCGCCGGTCGCCGTCAGTTCCTTGAACTCTGGCGGAACGGGCGATGTTGTCGAGTTCCACATTGCCAGCAGTGCCGCGAAGATCACCGCCTGCGTATCTGCCCCGCCAGCCGTATACGAGATCGACTTCGTCCCGATCGTGATCGTGTAGGTCTGACTCGTGACGGTCCCCGAAAGCGTCAGGGTCCACACGTCCTTGACCGACTGAGCACCGCCCACCCATCGCTTTGTTGCCATGTCAAATCACTCCATTGAATCGTCTGCGGTCAGTGGTCAGCGGATGTTCGGTTGAATGAGGATCGGGTCTGGTGACGAGTAGCGGTAGGTCCATCCAACCACCCACTCCACCGCCTGACCGCGTTGCGTGATCGGGTACGGTCCCTTGATCTCCTGATCCCCCTCGTCGCCGTCAAATAGGTCCGGTGCGAGCGGAGCCATCGGACGCGGGAAAGGGGTCGTCGTCGTCAGCGAGCCGGACTGCGTCGCGTAGAACCATGACGCCGTCGATACCTGCTGTTTGAACGGTCGCCCAATGGCAGGGACTCGCTTGACCTTCAGCGGCCGGCCGCTTCCCGAGAAGTCAACAGACTCTTGGAATGTGAGGTACTGCCCATCCCCCAGTGGTTGCAGGTAGTCCGCCTGCAGGACGACGTTGCAGTCGAGGTAGTTCACCCCGTGAGAGCCCTTGATATCGCCGTGGGAGACTGGCTTAAGCACCGTCACCCCGCCCACCGCCGTCGACGTGTCGAGAGCCCATGAGAGCAGGTTGCCATAATCGTCATAGAAGCCGAACGACTGGCCGCCGATCGAGTACGCCGCTCGCATGACCTCCAGTTCGGCGAATACCGCAGTCTGCGTCGAGCGGATGATCCGGGCCTTGATGTCGCACGTGACGCGGAGAAGCTTGTGGTAGCCGGTCGGTCCGTCCACGTACTCACGAGTGAAGCTGTTGAAGCCCACCATGTTCACGTCGTGAGTGTAGGAACCGTAAACCGCCTGGCTCAATTCTTGTGCCCCCAGAAGTCCTTCAGCCTGTCAGGGACTGGCGGGGGAGTCCCGCCAAGCTCCTCAACTTTCGACTGCAACTGCTTCAGATACTCGTTCAGCTCAACGAGGTATTTCGTCTTGGCGTCGTCGGACGTTTTCAAAGCGGCGAGCACGTTCTGGAATTGCTTGATACAGTTCCAAAGCTCGGAAATCTCGTCGCGAATGCCGTCGACATCTCGCTCGATTGACATGGGAAGCGTCGCACCCGAAGACGTGGGAACATCTGGGAGCGTGCATCCTAGCGGAGTGAGATGGGCGGTCGCAATCATGTTCCCGGCTCCCGCAGCTTAATCCACCGCTTATCATTCTCCCGCTTGAAGTCTTCGATCTCCCGCTTGACCTCATCGAACAGCGAGCCGAGACGACGTGCCATTGCGAATCCATTCTTGACCGTAACGGCAAGCTCCTTCACTGCGTCCTCGTTCTCTTCAATCGCCCCCTTGATATCCTCAATCGCCAGCCCTGCCGTGTTTCGGGCGGAAATGAGGTTCTTGCGGGCCTGCTCAAGCGGCTGATTGTCGGACGACGCCTCGCGACGGGAAGTGATTCCACTGCGTTCCGCCTCGCGTGCGGCAGTCGCTGCGACCTCGGATTGAAGGATGCCGAACCGCGACGCCTCCTGAGCTTGCCGCAGGCTGAGTGGGCCGTTCTGTGCCGCGTCGTACAGTCGCTTCACACGGGACTTGTCAGCCTGGCTGAGCAAGCCAAGCCGAATCAGTTCCGACTTGTTCCGGTTCTCCTCTTCCGCCGCCGTATCCTGGGCCGTTCGCAGGATCTGCTGTGCGACCGACAATTCGCTCTCCAGCGATGACTTCAACTGGCCGCGAGCTTCAAGCTCCTTCTGCAGCATTTCCATATTGGTCTGCTGCAGCTCGTTCTGCCGCTCAAGACCGCTCAGAACCTGCTGCCGATTCTCGAATCCCATTGGGACGTTTCTGGCCTTTTGGGCGAACTCCTTCCGCTGCTTCTCCATGTCTTCGAGCTGCTTGGCGAGCCCGACCGAATCGTTCGACTCGACCTGAGACAGGGAGAGCGAAGACACCTCCTGCTGATATTTGGCGAGCTTCTGCAGATCCTCCACCTGTCGAGAGATGGAGCGGTCCATCGCTTCGGCGGCTTCTTTCGCTGCGGATGTCGTCGAGCGGTTCCACGCGATAATCCCCGCCGCTGCCGCTGCTGTTGCGAGAGCAATCCACCCGAGCGGAGTTGCAAGCAATGCAGTGCCGAACGCGGTGGCCGCTCCTGTCGCCGCAACTGTCGCCGCAGCAAGCCGAGTCATCGCAGCCGACGTAGCGTTCGCCGCAACCCCCTGGGTAGTCGTCGCCGCCGTGGTCAAGGCGATGTACGCCGCCGCCTTCCGCTGCATGTCCCCGAGCGACTTGACGACTTGGATACTGCCCACTGCTGCGTCGTAGTAGCCCTGTGCCGCTGCGATGGATTTGACGAACGAATCCGCCTCTTCCTCGTTCGCAGCCGTCACGAACGCGATACCCTTACCCAGTTGCATCGCCGCCCCTGCTGTCTGAGCGTAGACGCCGAGCAGCTCAGACTGAGCGGACTGGGTTTGCTTCGATAGATCCTGAGCCTTCTTTTCCGCTTCCTCGCGAGACTTCATGATCCGCGAGTAGGCAGACATCGCCTCATTTGCCGCCCGGTCGTACTCCTTTGCGGCAGCGTCGCCCACGTCCTGCATCGACTTCGCGACACCGACGTTCGCCGTCTCGATGGGCGTGACGTCAGGCATCTTGAGAGAGGCGTTCTTTTGCTCGATGGCAACGCGAATGATGACGTCGCGAATTGTCTCAGCCACTTGCCGCCCCCCTTCTAATCGCCAGCATCGTCAGCAGGGAATAGAACTCGCCCTGCCTGCACTGCTCGTTCGCTTCCTCGATTCGCCTGATCTCGACCGCGTTCCGCCGTACTACTGGGTCGTCAGGGAAACTGCTCACCGCCTTGCATTCGAGGTAGTGTTCGTAACACTGCCAGTTCTCGGGACTCAATGATCGCTGCCGTTCCGCTGTCCCCTTTGGGCACCTTGAGCACAGCTTCGGGTCGTCGATCTCCAGTCCGTTCTCATCAAGATCCCCAAGTATCGGAAGCGGATTGTTGTTCCTGTCCCGGCATGGAGCCCAGCAGGCGTCGAACCGCTCGTCAGCCTTGCCGTCCCGCCCCTTGATCACCTCGCCAGTCTCCTCGTCGTATTGATACTTGAGGCACTTCTGGCAATCCCTGTTCGCGACTTTCGGGTGCCTGAGGATCAGCCAGACACCGCTACTGAGTTTCCCAACATTTCCCCGTCCGACTTCGGCTTGGCGTCGCTGCCAGGCTTCGGGTCGCTGGTGTCGTTCCCTCGGATGATCTGGTACAGGCGATTGAACAGCGTCACCTGCAGCCCCATGACGTTCTCCGCAGTCACGGGGACATCGTGCCCTCCGCGATTCTTGAGCGACCACTCCTTGATGTGCGACGCGACGAACTCGCAGGCGAGCATCTCGATCTTCACTGGGTCGGGCGATTGCTTCTTCAGCTCCTTGTCGACCGCAGCGTCCAGCGGAATCCACTCCCGTCGAGTTGAGACGCGGTAGGTGAACTCCAGATCGCCGTGGATCGGCTCACGCCCCTCGTCCGCTGGAGCGGCTGCAATGTACCCATCGTCTCGCGTGTAACCGTCGTCGATAAAGCTCGGCATTTCGTTCCTTCCGTGATCCCTTGACTACCCATCTCCTGCGGATGCTGTGGCGCCCAGCGTCACGCCGATGAGTCGTTCACAATTCCGATTTCGGGGGTCGAACTCGACTTGTACGCATAGTAGGTCAGCGGCAGACGCAGCTTCGCGTTCCTGGCCGCGATCTCGACCGACTGAGAATCCGCAACCAAGGCCGGGAAGCTGATCGCACAGGAGCATCCGCCGTTCGTCAGCGTGAGGCTCGCCGCCTGCGATGTCAGTGCCTGTGCCGCGTCAAGAAGTCCCGTTTCGCTGGCGGTGTACTTCGGTTGAACGGTCACGGTCACGATGCGGTCTGTCGGCTCAAGGTCCGTCGCGGTCTGGCCAGACATGAACGTCGGCTCGATCTTGTGGTCGCACTTGATCTCAAGTTTGTCCACATCGTACAGCGTGCCGCCGATCGTGATGCCGCCCCCGGAGTCATACATCATGTAGGGCCGCGACAGGTCATCCACGCTCCCGGAGAGCGATGTCCCAGACGACTGAACCGTCAGCGTCTTGCCGACGAGATCAAGGGCAAGCTTCCACTTCTTTCCGGGCTCCAGCGTCAACGTCCATGCCGAGATCCGCGTGAGGAAGTCGTACACCTTCGCGGTCATGTCGGTTCGAATGTACAGGTCCGACAGCGTCTCGGTGAGCGACCACGTGATCGTCGAAACTGAGAACCCCATGAACGGCAGCCACCGGTCAAGCTCGATCGGTGTCGGCTCAACAGTGATCTGCCCCGCGACGTTGATGTTCCCCTGGGCGATGTCCGCGACGTTCCGCGAGCGGGTGCCGCGAATCCCGTCGTTCTGCTCGATGGGCCGCATCTCCTTCAGCCCGTTCGTCAGATACTTCATCTTCGCCGCACCGGTCCCGAGAGACGATGCGTTCTTGATGCACATATTGGCCAGATAGGCCATTGATTCAGTCATGTTCGATCATTCCTTTTCTCGATGTTGCGGACCAAATCAATAGGCTCAGGCGGCTGGCGGTTCGGCTGGCGGAGCAGGCTCGGCGGCAGGAGCTTCGACGGCAGGCTCCGTAGGAGTGGGCAGTACCGGGAACTCCAACTCGCGGGACTTGCGGACGGCGTCCCCCGTGAAGGCGAATGGGCCGTAAGTCGTCCCGTCCCTCTCCACGGTCGTCGACCACCCATCGTGCTCCGGGCTGAGCGGGTCCGCGGGAGTCTCGGCCCCGACCTGCCTGATCGTGCATCCGTGAATCCGCCACGTATTTTCAACAGGCTTCGACATGTGTCAGACCTTTTACTTGAGTGATTCAACGACGTGCTCAGCGATCGCGTCCGCCAGGTCGTCCACCGTCGCCGAGTCCGTCCCGACATGCTCTCGCCGCGGTAGTCGCCCGCCGCCGAGCTGGTGGTAGAGCGAGTATTCAGCGTCAGTGCCGAACAGGCTCCCGCGTTCTCCGATCTCGTGGATATTCCCCGGACCACCCACGCTCACGAGTGACGCTTCCAGTCGCCCCGTCTCGTACAGGATGCGGTCGTGCCCCTTGCGGGCGATCGTCACAGGTGATAGTTCCGGCCAGGATTCGCCGCCTGGAGAACGCTCGCCAGCGAACGCCGCTTGCTCCCCCGCAGCGACGTCCTTATTGAACTCCTGCAACTGCTCCGTGTATTCGAGCTTGTCGAACCGCTGGCTCAGATCGAGGAAGATCCCGCCGAGTTCCGCCACGTCGTCGAGTAGTTCCGTGATCATGTTCGTGGCTCCGTGAATTGGACGTTCGCCACGATCCCCGAGACATATAGCCCCTTCATCCACGCCTGCTGATCGACGCAAGCCAGCGGACGCGGGATGATGTTGTATTGCTGCGGAAGTGCCACCGAATCGAGCTTCCTGTTCCGCAACTGCCGCCGGATCTTTTGCCGCCAGCCGAGCAGAGTTTCGAGCGTTGTGTCGTCCGGCTGAGCAATGATCGCAATCAGGCAGGGATAGCCGACTTCATCCTCTTGGTTCGTCCAGTCGTCGGACTCCTCCGGGCCGAACGGCGAGATCGTGACTATGGGCAGTGTGTCGCCCTTCTGATGCTGCCAGACAGGACGGACGACGGTCGTGACGCCCGACAGGCTCAGTCCGTCGATGATCGTCTTCAGTTTGTTCAGCGTGTCGTAATGGTTGCTGATTCCGCTCATGCCTCAATCTCCCTGACGAGGCATTCCCATCGCGACGATACAGACCGCAGGCCAGCCGAGAGCACGAGATAGCTGACACTGCCCACCGTCACGCGGTCGCGACGGCGGATCTCCTGGCGGGCCTCGGCGGGTGCCCCTGTCGTGTGAATCCATTCGGCGGGAATGTTGATGATCCGCTCGGACCCCTCCAGCAGGATCCCGCCGTAGTTGTCCAGCGTCACGTCGAGCGGCTTCCACCAACACCCCTGGGCAGCGATTGTCGTCGGTGAACCCGAGTCCGGCAGGAGCGTGACGGTAGCCGGAAACCGCTCTGACTGCGGAATCGTCTGGTCCCTCAACGCTCGTGCGAGCTGGTTCGAGATCATCTACTGCCCATTCGTTCTAAACTGGAACGTCCGCGTGTGGCGCCAGTGCCGCTTCGATACTGCCCATCATTTTGGCCGCTTCCCCCGGTGCGAGGTAGACGACGCTCGCGTCCTCGTAGCTCGCCTGCTGTGCCTGCCCGCCCATCGCCGCCGCGTTCAGGATCCGCATCACGAGTGAGTTCACGCCCATCTGCAGGTCAGCCGGAATCGTCGGGAACCCCGCCATGTACGTGACCTTGAGATTGCCGTTTCCCACACCTGGCTGGTTGCTCACGTAGCCTTGCTGCCGTCGCGTCGGGTAGTTCCAGACTCCGTTGATCCGATAGACCAGACCGGCAGGAGATCCGAGGGTCGCCGACGTTCGCCGCAGGGCATAATCGACCCCGTCCACCAGCAGCCGCGGCGAGGAGAATGGGCTGTTCGCCCCGTCTCCCCAGTAGCCCGCATTGTCGAGATAGATGGACGTGATCGAGGTGACTGGCCTCTGTCGCAGCAGCAGGACAGGCGTACCGTCCCCCGAGTAGTATTCGGTGTAGGTCGCCTGCTCAATGTCGCGGTTCAGCGTGTTTTTGACGTGGGCAGTAACGCCAGCGAGGATCGCTGCAATCTGATCGTCTCGCGACGTATCGGACGCAGGAATCCCCGCCTGAGTCTTCACCGATGTTACTGTCGACAGCGCCATGATGGTTCACAAAAAAAGGCCAGCCGACTCGACATCGACCGGCCCTTCGGTTTGGTTTCACAGATCAGATCGTGCTAGCGGTTCCAGCGGTGACACCAGCCGCAGCCGAGTAGACGTTCCCTGCGACGAATCCCGCAGCGGCAGCGATTGGAGCGGTCCCGCTCGCCACGTTCATGCGGTTGTTCGTGATGAAGGGAGTTGATGTGGACTTCATCGTGATCGCCGCGGTTCCCGTCGAGACAACGAATCGATTGCCGTCGATCAGCCCTCGCAGGACCGTGTTCGTTGTATTCAAAATCGCCTGAGTCATCTTGCCGGTGAAGTAGCAATTCTGGATCAGGAAATCGTCGCCAGACTCATGCTGGATCTGGGCGGTTGTGGTGGTCCCCGAGTTTGTCGCCTGGCCCAGGAATCGGCAGTTCACCACTGCGAATCGAGTGGCGGTCGCAGCAGTCAGGATCCCCAGCACGCAACCAGCGGTCGCGTTGTTGCAGATGAATTCGCAGTTGTCGAAGCGGACGTCGTTCGCGGTGACGTAGATCGCTGCGACAATCGCATCAATCCCCGTGAAGTCGAAAATGAAGTTCTCGAATGTGATGTTCGCACCGCTCACGATGAGCTGAGCGGCGGTCGAAGTACTGAAGGTGATCGTGGGTCGTGCTCGCCCGTTCCCGAGTCCGACGTACTTGACGCCCGACTTGCTGAATGTGATGCCGGCCGCACCGGTGATCGTTTCGGCGTGTCCCGCCTGGACGAACACGACATCGCCGTTCGCGGCAGTGCAGAGCGTCTGAGCTTGGGCCAGTGTCAGTGTCGGCACATCGGAATAGTAGCCGCCGGTCGCCGCCGCGTTGGCATTGGCTGAACCGGCGAAGTAGATGTCGCCGCCAGTCGGTTGAGTTGTAAACCGAAGAGCCTGGCGGGCTGACCTGAATTGCTGAGCGTTCATCTGATTCTCCGGTTATGACTCAATCGGTACTTCTGACTTCGCGCTGAAGAGTGGGCGGTCAGGCGTTGACGGTCGCCTTCTCGGCTGGCTTGTCCGCATAGGCCGGGAACAGTGCCCGAGCTGTGCGGGTTTCGGCGACGCTCCACGAGAGATCGCCTTCCTGATACGGAACGTCGTCGCTCGGATGCTTCTCCAGCCATTGAGCGATCCGATTGACCCTGGCACGGTCGCCCCATTCGGAGCTGACCATGTTGATCGGGTGATACTTGGGCAGCTTCGCGGCGATGCAGTCCGCACCCCAGACAGACTCGGGAGCGGCGGAAAGTTCACCTGTGCGGAACTTTTTCACGCAGGCGACGAAGATCGCAGCGTCCTGAAAACACCGCACTGCGATCTGCTCTGCCGCACGGATCGAAGACAGGAGGGAGCGGGCCTTGAACAGCTCCAGTGCCACCCCTTCGACGGGAGGGAGAGACTGCGGCTTGTCTTGAGTCTGATTCTTGTCATCGGCCATTTGTCGAGTCCTGACGTTGACTGGTAAGAGCTATGAAAAACGGAGCGGGTCGTACTGCCCACTCCTTTGGGTCACGTGATAACGGTCGTCGGGATCGCCGCACCCTGGTAGTTGGGATTGGTGAGGTGAATATTGATCCCACCCAGCACTGCGTTGGCGACGACTTCGACCGACTTCAGTCGAACGTACTTGTAGCCGCTGGCAATCAACGCACCCTGATCGACTTCAATCACATAGATCTGGTTCGATCCAGCAGTCGTTGTGAATCCGGCCGATGTCGCGGACTTGATCGCACCGGGTAGATCCGATCCGCTCGTGATGTACTCACGATAGGTGAACGGAATTGCGGTCGGGTTTGATCCGCTGGCATCGGAGCACGCTTCGACAGTAATTGTCGCTGTGCCAGTTGCCCCGACCCCCTTGGTGATCTCAAACTGGCACTTGTCCCACAGCGACATGCTGACCGCCTGCGATGTGACGGTCCCCGCGAAGGCGTTCGCCACCGGGGCCAGGCCGATGACATGATGGACTTCCTCAGTCCAGCGACGATTCAGAAGCATGATTCAACTCCGCTAATTGTGACTCGAAAGATCAGATCAAACCGCAATCAAGCGGACGTTATGCACGGGTCGCGAGGGTGATGAAGTTGCTCTGAGTGTTGCTGCCGTTGAATGGGGTGATCGGGCTGATCTCCCATGGCGTTGCACTCAGACGCATGACGAATCGCAGGGCCAGTTGATCGGTCAGGAATTCGACGTGCATCGAGACAGCCTGCATCACACCGCCCTTGCTGATCGACAGCATCTGCCGCATATCCGCGAGGATGATGTCGCCCTGGGTTCCGACGGTCTGAGCGAATTCGATCGGCTGGCGGGGAATCCCCTTCAGCGAGCCGAATGGAGCGGCTGACATATTCGGGAACATGTCCCCGTTCATGCCAGTCGCGATGCCCGCAGCACCAATGCCGAGCGTCATCAGGCCAAGCTGCGATTGGCAGTCCTGGTTGTGATACCATTTGGCACTCGGCAGGTTCGGAGCGTAGAACCGGTTGTACATCTTCTCGATGTTTTCCGTCTGGATCGTCGCCGCCAACTGCCCACTCTCTTTCGAGATGGCGAGCAGCGAAGGGGCATTCAGGATCCCCAGCGGCTGGCCAACACCCGTACCGTTGATCAGCGAGTTGCCGATCAGGAAGTTGAATTCCTCGCTGGCCTTCTTGGTGACATAGGACTCAAGGGCATCGCTTGTGTCGTTGATCAGTTCGTCGGTCAGGTAGACCAGAACGGCAAGCTTGTTCAGCTTCAGCGTCACGTCGCGGAAGGTCGGCTTGCTGCTGGTCAGCGATGCCCCTTCATCAACCCAGTAGCCGCGGATACCCCCTGCACGACTTCCATCCCGGCGACTCGTTTCCGCGTTCGCCTTAAAGGTCATGTTGTTTCCCGAAACGGTGTAGTTGTCCGTCTCGTTCCACAGGTTATTTGCATAGACGCGGTCGATGATGCCCGGAGCGAATTCAGGGATGACGGTGTAACCACCTTCGGCCCCGACCCCTTCGGACATCCCTTGGACGGCCTTCAACGCCTTGAAGTGATTGTCCAGGCGATTTGTGAACTTGGACGACTGGGTCGTCGCGGCCCCGGCGAAGTTCACCCCGCCGTGGTCCATGCCGCATCGGACGAAGTCGTTGAACGACTTGAACTCGCTGCGGGGGACGTAGCCAGCCGACTTCAGTTGCTCGCGGATCGCCCGCTTGCGGAGCTTCATCGACTTGTAGGCACTGAGGGCATTCGGCCCAGGAGCACTGATCGTCACCTCTTCGTCGGTCGGTTCCATGGACGCGACGAGCCGCCCCTCATCGTCGTAGCGATGCAGGCCCGACAGGTCCGGCTTGCTTTGCTGGCTCTTGGTGACGGACTCCGCCAGCTTCTTCACTTCGGCTTCCAGCTCGGCGACAGACTTCGTTGCGGTTGCGGTTGACATCATCGTTCCTTCGGTTCGTGGCAAGCGGACTTCCTACGGCCGTCATCCGGCCACGTCGTCAAGCGGTGGGCAGTTTCGACTTCAAGTCGTCGATCATCTTTTGCAGGGCCGCGATCTTTTCCGGATCCTCGGCAGCCGCTGCGGGGGCAGGCTTTTCGGCAGGCTTCGCAGCGGCAGCGGACTTCGCCTGGCTGACGAGTCGCCGCAGATGCCCGTCCACGTCGTTCAGCATCTTCCGCTGATCGGCGGTCAAGTTTTTCGCGGTCGATAGCGACTTCAGCCGTGAGGCCAGCCCGAAGACTTGCAGGTCGCGACCCTTGCCCAAGGCGAGGAATGACTTCATCGCTTCGGCGTCGCCGCCCTCATCGCCGTCAGGTTCTCCACCGCCCAGTGCTTTGCCATAGACGGAGGAGTGCAGGCCGTCGATTGCCGTCTGCTGATCCTTCAGGGCTGAGAGGATGTCACCGAGCCCTCCCTTGACCGTCTCCTGCTCAAGCGGACCGAGCGACGATTCCAGCCCCTTGATGCAATCGCTCAGGCTGGTGAACGCTGCGGACAAGAGCTGCTGCCCATAAGGCATCGTGCCTGCATCCTTCGACTCTTCGCCGTCCGTCGATTCGGCTGCGGCAGTCGTGGTGTCTTCGGGTTCCGCGACATCTTCGGCTGGCTTGTTCGCGGGGTCAGAGGCATCGTCGGCCTTGCGGGCCTTTTCCTCTTCCTCAACCGCCGCAGGATCTTCCGCGTCAGCCTTCGCCGCCTTCAGTTGGGCGAGCGACATGGACTTCAATTGAGCCTTGGTGTACTTAACTTTCACTGTATCGCCCTTTGCGAAATCGAGTCCAACCCCGAGAGCCTTCAACTCTGGTGCGATCACCGAGAGCGATTTCATGATCGACGGACCGATGGGCCGCCCCGCGAGTCGTCCGCGATGGAAGATTTCCGTAGCCTTTGCAACGCACTCCTGATTGACAGGGACGCAGCACCAAGACCACTCTTCGAGATCCCACTCTTCGACGTAGAGGAAGTCGCCGAGAACCGGGTCGTGAGTCCATGAGGACTTGATCGGCGTCTCGCGTACGGACGTCGCCCGCACGATCTTTTCCGCGATCAGCTCGAAGATCTGCTCCGCTTCGAGTGTCGATTGCGAGAAAAAGCACGTCGCCTCAACCGCCCCGCCATTGACGCGGACGGTCAGGTTGCCGTCGGGATCCTCGGACCGCCCGAGCGGAATCGTGATCCCCTCGAATCCGTGAGCCCACAGGACGACCGGATTGCGTCGATAGTTATCGAGCCTGATCCCTTCGGGGACGAGAACGTCGCCCATTCGGTCGAGAGCAGGCGTCGAGATCACCGCACGAGCGGACATCGCAGCACGGTCGACGTAAGGGGCTCCGTCGTTGACATCCATCGCGAGGGATGGGGCAGCTGGAGCGAGCTTGTAGAACGCACCGGGCGAGCGGGGACGACCGATCTGCGAGCCGATTACCGACTCGATGGTCTTCGTCCGACGCCTGCGTGTGGTGGTTCCATTCGCCATGCCAACGATTGTGCGTCGACGGCAGGATTATGGAATTGCGATGTGAGGGTTGTTTACAAATGTTTGTAAAGGCGGCTACTGCCCATCGGTCTGTGGCGACTGGGGCGGCTTGATGTCGATCGCAGTTCCTCCGTCAACCGCGTCCGGCATGGACTTGCAGGTGTACGAGCACTTCGGGCACTTCCGATGCTGCACCTTCCGCCCGTCGACGGTGGGTGAGCTTGTGGCAATGCACGCGACCCCGCACCTCGGGCAGATCGGCTGCTGGTCTACAGGCAGCATCCACCACGGGCGCCAAGCTCGCTTCGGTCGGATCGGTTCAGCCACGGACATCAGCACTCCTTTGCTGTCGGTTTCTTTCTTGCAGCCTTGCGAAGCCATCTCGAAAATTGAAGATGAAACGTGCATCGGCAATCGAGGCAGCGTGGCGGCGAGTACCCCTTCTGTTTCGCGAAGTTCTGCCCACCGCAGTACGGACAGAAGACCAGCTTGGGTTCGTCTCTTTCACTCATTCACGTACTCGATGTAGCACTTGCACGACACGTGCGGGTCAGGCGGTCCACCGGGAAAGAACTTCTCCCAGTAGCTCCGCGGCTTGCCGTCCAGATCCCTGCAGACCGGGCAGACGTTGCTTCCCGTGTTCACCCACAGATCGCCGTCCGACAATCCCGTCGTCGCCTCAACCGCGACCTCGCTCCCCTGGTGCCTGGCGACGGTCGTCTCGTTCTCTGCGGCACGGGCGACGCGGTCAGGGCCGAATGCACTCAGCGTGTCTTCGCTGATCTCCGCAGTGGTGGGCGGTTCGTCGTACGACTCCCATCGATCCGAAGCCGTGCGGACCATATCCTTGCCAGTCTCGACCCAGCTCTCGGCGACAGACTCGGCCCGCTCTGCTGCCCACCCTTCGGCGGCGACTGTCGCGTCGTCCCCGGCCCATCCGTGCTGGGTCGCAGACTCACTGAAGATCAACAGCAATGCCGTCGCCAGTTCCGCCTTTACATCGTCTTCGACTTTCTTCCAAAACGACTTCGGAATGTTGTCGTAACGTGGCGGACTGCCGAGCAGCTTTACGAGTTCCTTGCGATGCTTGGCGGTGAGACTGCCCATGCTTTTGGCGAGCTTCTCCTCCATCTCATCGCGATTCGAGATTTCGGCCAAGTTAGTTCCTTTTCGATCCCGAAGTGATGATTCGCCGTCGCTCCGCGGGACTGTCCTCAATCTCGAGGAAGGCATCGCGGGCAGTGTTCAGCGTCGACTTTCCGAGTAGCTTTGTGGCGAGCCCATTGATTCGATGCGACTTCGCTGGAGTCGCGGCTGGAACCGTCCCCGCTGCGATATCCGGGTCGTCGATGCTGCCGTCCTTCGCGTCTTGGATCAGCTTGTCTGCACGGTCAGAACTCAGGCCGAGAGACTCAAGCAGCGTCTGTGCCATCACGTCCGAGTTCTTGCCGCTGATGACATCGTTCAGCACGTCGCGAATCGCACTGATATTCCGCTTCCACTGAAGCCGACTCGTGTCGGAGAACTCTCCGCCCCCAGTGCTTCCGCCATCACCGCCAGCGGCGGCAGGGTTCGGAGATCCGTCCGCCAGCACTGGAGAGACGTAACCGATGAGAGGGTCGAGAATCCCGCTGAGAACGCTTGGATCGAGCGACGGGAATGCTGCCTGCATTGTCGCGAGTGCGGTCTCCGGCGGAATCAACTTGCTCGTGACGGACGACAGGATGTCCATCAGGCTCGCGATCTGGGCACCATTCAACGCCTCTTCGGCGACAGTCTTTCCGGCAGCGGATGCGTCGCCTTCCATGCCAGTTCCAGCGACGGCAGCAGAGTCAGCACCAGCATCGCCCACCAGCCTATCCCCCTCTGGTCCAGGGATGGGTGGTCTCCCGCGAATCGCCCGCCACTCGTTGACGGTGATCGTCCGTGCGGCGAGATCGTTCGCGAGCTGCTTCTCCAGCAGATCCTTGTCCTGCACGTCAGGAGCTTCGATCTCGATCACCAGCCCATCGCCGTAGATCGGCCCGAGCGTGATCGTGTCGGACTCGGCGAGCATATCGCAGATCGGCTGAATCGCGGAGTGTCGCCACGACATCATTGAGGCGTAATAGGCGGCGTATGCCCCAGCCTCTTGCAGTCCCACGGCGACGGGCGGCGTCTGATGAAGCGACAGGCAGGCCGCCTTCGAGTCCGCGAACCCCTCTTGGTAGCACATATCCTTGGCGGTGTCGCTCAGCGGATTGATCTTGACATCACCCTGAGTGATGAACACTGCCCCCGTCTTGTCCGCTCCGCCGTACTTCTTTCCGTACTTCTCGGCAGCACGATCCATCCCGTCCTGATCAAGCTGCGACTCCGGCCCGAGGTCGACATGGATCGATGGCGTCGCTCCTCGCTTCAGGTGATGCAGTCGGGCGGTGTCAATCTCATTCGACAGGTCCGTCCACAGTGCCCCGGCCGAGATCGGGGACTGCCCATCGTCCAGCCAGTTCGCGTGCGGCAGTCGGATCACCTGCACCTGTCGTGCGTCGACGACCTTGTTCAGCAGTTGATACCACCCAGGGTACTCGGTGAATCCGTCGTCACTCAGGTTGATCCACCGTGACGCCCCGCCGCTGATCCTCCATCCACCGAGAGGCATGTCCGCAGTCCGCACCGCGACAGGCGTCGCAATCGCCGTCGGGATGACGTATCGCTCGTAGATAAGCCGCTCGCCGTTGGCACCCACCGCCTGAGATGGGCAGTTCCAGACGAGACAGCACCCGGTGAGCCTGAGCTGCTGTGCTCGCTGGTAGTTGAAGTGGCCCCCTGACTGTTTCGCGTTCGGCCTGCTCAGGATCTGGACGAGCTGGTGATCCTGCGGGAGCGGATCGGTCTCTCGATCCTCGCGACCGTAAAGAGCCTTGTGCATCGTGCGGTATCGCGAGACGGAGCCGTGCTGTTCCCGGATGGCCTTGCGTCGCATCTTCCGCCCAGGTTCATTCGCCGTATCCCGATACACCTGCACGTCTGCGGACGCGACCTGGCAGGAGATCGCGTGGATGGCGATGTAGTTCCAGCCGGTATTGTGCTGAGCCTCTTCGCGGTGATCGGATGACCACCCACCTGGCAGGCCACCGCGGAGAGCGGTAATCACCCCGCCGAGCATTCCGCCGAGCGACTTGGTGACGGCCGCTTCGACCCGCGAGTCGAGAGACGCACTTGCAGCGGACTCGGACGGCTTCACCTTGCCGGACTTCTTGTGCTTCTTTTTGCTCATCGCGTCACGATCTCCACTTCACAGGCATCGACGCCTGGCTTCCGAATCCATTCCTGAACCATCACCTTCGCCTCTCGGTAAAACTTGATCTCCGTCGCGAGAGACAGCGAATCGACCTCACCGTCTTCTGACCAGTACGTCCACTTCATCCCGCGTCGAATCTTCAGGTAGAGCACCTGCGGACTCTCGCTCGACGACTTCGGCTTGCTCTTGTCCGGTATGCCGCTGGACGACACTGGCGGAATGTCCATGACTGCCCACTCCTTCAGCTATGCGATCAGAGGTTGCTTCTTCGCCGTCAGTTCCTCAAACGCATCCGCACTCGCGTCGACCTGATCGTCGTTCGGCCCCTTGTCGAACTGCCGCAACTCCTCGACGTATGCCTTCCAGTTCCAGTCGCCTCGCACGACGTACACGTTCCCTGCGTTAACTTGAGAGCTGAACGAGTCCGCCCGAGTCGCCTTGTCGCCGCTGACTGTCTTCGCCGTCACGGGGAACCCGGCCAGCATCCGCGTCATCGCCAGCACCTGCGACTTCCCCGCCTGCCCAGGATCTTGTGCGAGACGGATCCTGCACTTCCGCCCGTCCATGTTCGCCGCGAGACGAATCTCCTTGTCCCGCTCGTCGGTCGCCCACTGCCCCCTGGCGACATGACAGACGTAGAACCGCCCATCCCCATCGACGCCGAGCTTGACGCCCGCGGTGTAGTCCCCGTCGTTCTCGGTCGCCGCCAAGTCCCAGGCCCGCACGCATCGCAGTCCGGCAGGCTCAGCGTCGACCCAGTTCAACCGGTTCACCTTGAACAATCCGCCTTCCCTCGCCGTTGGGTCCTGCTGGTAGAGAGCGTTCCAGTGATACTCGCCCACCGACCTGCGGATCTGCATCAGTCGCTCGATGTCGTACCGCTCGGGCCAGAGTGCCGCCCCGTCGCTCCCGATGGCTGGCATCTTGAGTACCCGCCACGCCTCGCCGCCGTTCGCCGCGTCCGCCAGCAGTCGCCCGCAAAGGTCGTCTTCGTGCCATCGAGTTTGTATGACGATTGCGACTCCGTCCGGCTCAAGTCGCGTGTACAGGGTAGACTGCCACCAGTCCCAGATCTTGTCGCGGATGATCTGGCTCGCCGCCTCTTCAGAGTTCTTGATCGGGTCGTCGACGATGACGAGATCCGCCCCCTTGCCCGTGATCGCACCGCCTGCCCCTGCCGTCTGCATCCCGCCGCCGTGGCCTTCGACTTCCCATTGGTTCGCTGCGGCTGGCGACGACGCGACCTTGACGCCGAACCTATGGCCGTGCTCCTCCAGCAGGTCGCGGGACTTGCGGCCCCACGTCGCGGCGAACGTCGCTTCATAGCTGCTCAGGATCACTCGTTTGTCCGGAAATGTGCCCGTGTACCAACTGGGCAGGTACTTGCTACAGAACTCAGATTTTCCATGCCTCGGGGGCATCATGACCATCAATCGGCGAATGCCATCCTCCCCCGTCAGCGTCTTCCGCACCGCATGACTGAGCGTCACCAGATGCGGCGGACACTTGTACTTCCCCCCGCTCGTCGTCACCGCCCACAACAACGGAGTCGCGATACTCGTCCAGCTTTCGTTGCTCAAGGTATTCAAGGAATTCAGGGGCATTTTGCATCGCCTCTCGTGCGATCACAGAGACACCAACATTGACGTTGATGGGGACTTTGTTCTCAGGTTCACTCTCGTTGATTCCCCAGATCTTTCCGACCGACTCGATGCAGTCCTTTGCGATTGACAGGAATCGCGGGTCGCCTGCTTGACCCTTAATGGTCGTCTTCGTTTTCGAGATGAAGCCCTTCGCCCCCATCCCGTCCTCGTCCTCTTTCGTCACAGAATCCTCAAGCGACCGCTCCCAGCCCTCCATCGCCTTCCGCCGAATGTCCTGCAACTGCTGCGTGTGCCGAACCCTCATCTCGATTACTTTCGAGACGTAGAACTTCGACAAGAACTGGTCAATCTCGTTGCACGCCTTGGCGACTTTTCCGATCGTCGTCGCGAAGTGATCTGCGATCTCCTTGTAGCTGGCCCCCTTGCCGAGCATCTCGTACATCGCCCAGGCCCGAGCGTTGCGTTGCGACTTCGGCAGGCTGGGCAGCATCAGTCCATCGGGGATGTCGATCTCCTCGTTTGGGTTGTCAGGGACTTTGTCGATCATTTCCGATATCCGCTTGTGAGCGAAGGATGAAACACCAGTGAGGAGACCCTCTCGGTTTCCCTGCCGTTTGGCACCGGCTGAACGAGACCTCTCTTGCGAGTGTGCTACGCCTTTTACACCAAGGATCCTGGCTCACTGGTGTTCAGCTCCTTTGCTGTTCGAGTGTCTTTTTCATGCCGTTACCTGACCGAGCGAATTCACCAGCGGACTCGTCGACGCCGACGCCAGTGTCCCCTTGTAAGCTCCCCCGCCGCTCCCGATGTAGACGCTGTAGCTCGCCCCCTGCGGCTGGCCGGAGAACTGAACCAGCCCGTTCGATCCAGTCACCGCTACAGAGGATGGGTCGTCCACCGCCAGGCCAGTCCCGGTCGCGAGAGCAGTGATCGTCAGTCGCACGGAGACGCCAGCCTTCGCCGCCCCGGTCGCGTCAACGACGGTCAGATAGGCGGTCGTCTGGCTTCCGGTCGACGGGGTGATGTTCGTTTGCGTCAGCGAGTAGGTGTGAGACACGTTCCCGTTGACGACGAGCGAGCTTGACGACCCGTCGTATCCGGGGCAGGTGACGTTCAGCGTGTACGTCGCCGAGTCGAGGGCGAGCACCCCAACCCCGCTGGCATTCGTCGCAACGCTGCCCTGCTGGCTGTTGTTCACCCATGCCGTGACGGTCGCGTTCTGCAGAGGGTTCGTGCCGTCGTTGACGGTGATCGTGACGGTGTGGGCGCCAGAGCCTGCCCCGGTGTTGATCGCATCGACGGACGACTGAATCTCGGAAAGCTGGGAATCGAGGTTCGCCGATGCCATGCCGAGAGCAGTCCGCACAGACGCCGCGTCAATCGAGGCTGTCGCGTCCACGTGCAGCGAGGTAGTGAACGTGAGCTGATCCGTCTTGGCCTTGATCGCTGTTTCCGTCGAGTTCGCGTTCGTGTTGACGTTCGAGGTGACACTGCCCACCGCTCCCGTGACGCTGGCGACGACCGTCGACGACGGAACGACTGCCTGCACCTGTTGAGACGACAGCACGAGGGGAGCGGTCCCGAGCCACTTGCCGACATCAATCCTTCCGCTTCCATCGATCGACAGGAGGGAGAAGTTCGTCGGGAATGTGACCCCACTGATCGACCCCACCGCACCCGTCACGGATCCGACAGCACCAGTGACACTGCCCACCGCTCCGGTTACGGACGCAACGACGGTGGACGTCGGGACAACCGATTGCACCTGCTGAGACGAAAGCGACAGCGGAGCAGTCCCGAGCCAGTCGACGAGATCAACCTTCGGAACGCCGGTGACATTGACGGCCGGAATCGCCCCGCCGAGCCACTGGGTAGTATTCCCCTTGACGACACCGCTGGTGAAGTCCAGCTGCCCGGTCCCGGTCCCCGCCGAGAGCAGCACAGACAGGCCGATGTCGCGTGCCGTCAACGCCGTCCCTGACCCGCTCGGCCCCATCTTGACCGCGTTCGCGTCGACCAGCCCAGCAGCGTCCGTGGTGATCGTCCTGCCGCTGGTCGTGCTGGCGATCGTCCCGTTCGTCACAATCGTATCGAATGCTGCTGCCGCCAAGACCTGCAGACGCACCGGGGGCATCTGGTACGTGGACTTATTGCATGTGATGTCGAGACGTCCCAGCGTGTCAGAATTGCCGGTCGTACCCACCAAGGAATAATACCCATTGGCGTCATAGGTCAGCGTTGCCGCTGCAGCCATTGCGGCCGTCGTTCCGTTCTTGGTGATCGACAAATCGCCGATAACCGCACCGGAATACTCGACGCCGGTTGAATCGAGGATCGGCCCGACTCGGAGTGTGAACGCGGTGGATTGCTTCAGAAATTGCATCAGATCACTCCCCCGGCCAGCAGCCGTCGACGCCGATTCCCCACCGCTGCCGCCACTCCGACATACAACTTCCGTCGCGGAGTCAGGATCCCGCCAGGGCCAAGCTGATACCGCAGCCTCGCTTCACCTGCCGATGTGCCGCGGTTGTGGTAGCTGGCCTCCACGTACTTCGCGTTCGTCGGGAAGCCTGCCCCGTTCCAGTAGCCGACGCTGGTTGCGTTGTTCGTGTTGCTGTTGACGGAATCCGCCCCGCCCGAGTACGTCGCGACACCATTGACGTAGAGGTATTTACTGCCCAGGTATCGCGTCCAGAGGAAGTGCCGCAGGCCTGCGTTGTGGTACGTCCCGCCAGCCGAATCGCCCGACCCATCGAACCCCATCGTATTTTGGAACCACCCGAGCCATCGGGACGAGTTCCAGCCCCACACAACATAGATCCCCGACGACGTTCCTGTCGGCTCCATCCATGCCGCGAAGGTGTAATCACTCGTGCCAGGGGTGCAGAAATTCGTCGAGTCGGTGAAGGTCCAGCCGTTGCTGGTGGTCGCCGCACAGACGACGGCAGCGAGCCCCGCTGTAGACTGCCCAGCAGTTGCGACGGCGGACCCGCTGAGCGTCCCGGTCATCTTGTACGGGCCAAAGTCCATGACCGTGGTCCCGTTCAGCCCTGCCGGGATATACCAGAGGGGGCCGATACCGTCCCACAGCTGCGGGAACATCGCTTCCGCCTTGCAGCGAGCGACGTTCCGCAGCGGACTGTTTGACCTGACGCGAGGCATCAATACTGCTCCGGCGTTGGGTACATGACGAGCGTGTTACCGCTCGATGGGAGAGTGATGCCCGATTGATTGATCAAGACCGTCTTGAAGTACGTCGACGGCAATAGCACCCGCAGGATGCCTTCATAGACGACATTGGCGGACTGGGTCGCTGGATTGATCCAGATCGATCCCGCAAGGTAGTTCTGCAGGGCGAGCTTGAATGACGATCCGCTGGTGAACGTCGGGTAGTTTGTCCCGTCGAACTTGGTCAGGAACGCGACGTTGAAATAGCTCGCCGCAGTGAACGCGGACGAGTTCGACGCAATAGTCAGGAACAGGTCCGCCATCTGCCACCCGGCAGAGTTTGCGAGCCGGTTATCGATCTCGGGGCCGAGTGCCGTAGCAGATCCGCTCGCGAGTGTGTTCGCCTCAGTGGTGATCAGGTTGACGCCCGATTGCCGAGTGCCCCAGAGGAAGTTCGTCGCCATTATGCCACCGCCCTTCCGAGTGCCTGGTCAATTAGCCCAACACGCTTCACGACCCGCTCGCCCGACCCTTCGGCAGTTTCGACAACACTGAGCAGATCGAATGGATCACCCGAGAATCGCGGCAGGGCGGGCACCTTCGCTGGCCAGGATGGGTCGCTGATCGTCTCAGTCATCAGGGCCAGCACCGCGTCATGCTCCATCTGCGGCATCTGCCTGCGAGCGAGCAGAACGTCCGCCGTTGTCGCCAGCCAAACTCGATCCTGTGCGTCGACCCGCTTGCCGATCTCGATCCACACCACATCCGATACCGTCGTGAGCGTGACGGGGGCCGCTGCCGCGAGGGCTGACACCGTGACAGGTTTCGGGACTGACGGGGCGGGTGATGGATTGTCGATCTCCCCGTATACGCCAGTGAGCAAGTTGAACAGGTGTGGAGTTGAGACGTACCCGTCCGGCTGCACGTCGTCCGAGCCTGCCGGGCGGAAGAACTCAGGATCCGCGTCGATCAGGGCTTTCAATTGCTCAGGTGTCATTCACTCCACTCCCAAAAACCGCATGAGGCGCCGGCCGTCTATGACGGTCCGAGGATCCGGTCGGTGCCTCACGCTGGCTATCTCAACTCCGCTGCGAACGACTCGACAATCACACGCCGAAACTCTGGCCCGCCAATCACTCCAGCCATCCGAAACAGTGCATAGCCAAGCCAGACTCGAATCACGACAAACAAAGGATCACCCCCTCGCTATGCGGTCGCGGACCGCTGCTTGTGTGTCACCCATCGACTGGCTCAGTTGTCGTTCTTCGCCTGCTGAGCTGGTCTCACGACTGCCCGGTGGATGTCCCGCAGCATGTCACCTTGCGACTTCTGCGAATCGCTCATCTCGCCCAGGATCTGCGTCTGCTTCTCGGACTGGACTCGCAGACTGCCCACCGTTTCGACGTGCGTGTCGATCACCTTGGACGCTCTCGGCTCGAACCAGACCGTGAAGCGATAGCCCGCAAACCCCACCACGAATAGCAGGATCGTCGGCCAGCCAACCGCCCTGACCATGGCGAACCACCACGCGGCACGCTGGCTGATCGGGTCAGAGGGGACCGGGATTGAGGATTGAGATTCGTCTGTCATTCGACCCCTTTCGTGTCGTTCATCAGGTCACGGATTCGTCGGACGATTGCGGCTTCGGACTGGTACGCGGCACTGAGGCGGGCGTTGTCCTCGCGGAGATTCTCAAGCTCCCTTGACGCACCATCGAGGATTCTCCGGCGAGCCTCGAACAGTCGATCTCGGTCAGTCAATTCCATTCGCAGGCGGTCGATCTCGTTCCCTCGCCGCACGAGGGCCACGAGGAACACGATCGCGATGACTGACAGGACGGTGATTGCCATCAGATCTGCCACTCCTTCTCGCGAGCGAACCAGCCCGCCTTGTACTGCACTTTCACCGCGTCACCCGTCAGCGTCAGCGAGTTCGGCGTGCAGGTGAACGCCACGCCGAAGATGCACTCGATCTCGGGCGGGCTCACGAAGTCGATCACCAGCCGTCCACTCTCTACGAGGGTCGCGTACAGCTCGACGGAACCCGGCAGGCGAAGCGTCACGCGGGGATGGAGCAGCGTCCACACGACCGACAGCAGGGAGAACACCGCCATGATGCTGAACGACCCAGCGGACTCGACGACGCCAGTACTGCCCACCTCCTGCGGATGAATCGGCGACAGCCTCTCGACGAACCCCGGCAGCGTGAACCCGGCAGCGAGCGTCAGGTCGTTCCCCTTCAGCTCATACTGCAGGCTCGCCTCCGTGATCACCAGACCCGGAAGGAGCACTGAGAATCGCCCGAGTTGGCCGTAGATCCGCTCCGTAGTCCATTGCGACACGTCCCCGCCGAGCAACGGGAATTCCGCCGCACCGGTCCGTAGCCATATCAGCTTGAACTTGCGGTTGAGGCCGACGTACCGCTCGATCGTGCTGAGCAGGTATCGCACCTGCAGCGAGACGGGAGAGGCGGACGACGATGATACTGCGACGGAGTCCATCAGAACGCGGCGATCCTTTCCGCGAGGATGTTGGAATACTCGGTCATCGCTGCGTACTGTCGATTCATCCGGTCCTGCTCATCGGCAGGAAGGGACGGGAACACCGCCCCGCGAATGAACTGCTCCAGTGCCGCCCGCTTGCCGTCAAGCTGATACTTTTCGTCCACCACACGCTGCTGAAACGGTGCCATCATTCCTCCATGAGCTTGAGCAGTCGATCCGTCGTCCAGCCCCCGACAGGCTTCCGCCACCACTTGCCGCTCGGCTCCTGCCACACCGCCATCGGGATCGTCAGCCCGGCGTTGATGCAGGCCCGCACCTGTGCCAGCTCACCCGTCGTCAGTTCCGCAGGGAATGGCTCGTCGAGCTTCGCGTAGACCAGCAGGAGACGGTCGCTTCCCTTGCTGTTCCGCTGGGCGAAGGCGACGCACGGGCCGCACCAGTTGGCGCCAATGATCACCGCCCGACGCTGCACGAGCTTCGCGGGAGGGGTGACAGGCGGCACGTCATTCCGCTCCTCGAACTCGGTGATGGGAAAATCCCCCTCGGCCCCGTCCTTGGGCTGCGGTGCATTTCCGCGGGACGACTCCGGAGATGTCGCCGAGAGGGACTCGATCGCTTCGGGTGACGCAACAGACTCGACGGTCGTGATCGGAAAGGCGTGAGCAACGGCCGGCCGGGACGAGCACCCTGCCAGCAGGCACGCGATGATGGGCAGCAACGCGAAGAGCACTGTCGCCCACAACATCGCGATTGACGCGGCACGGCGACGCCTGGCGAAGTCGGCATCGTACCGCTCCTGATCCTGGCGGTACTCGTCGACCTGCCCCCTCGCGGAGATCAGTTGAGCGAGTGCCGACGCGATGGCGACTTCCTGAGGAACCTTGCGGATCGTGGGCATCACTTCGCTCCCTTCAACTTGATCGATCGCAGTGCGTATGCCTCTGCCGCGTTCGTGTACGGCTCCTCGACGACAGCGAACCCGTTCGACCCGTAGCCGCTCCCCCAGGAGTTCCACAGGCGATTGCCGAAGACGTACTGCCCGCTGTTCCGCCCGGCCTTCCGCATGAACGGATCGCAACCGAGGACGGAGTGCTTCCACCATTGATAGTTCACGGGGACGGGCATCCTGGCGAATAGGCACGTCATGATGCGGTCGAACATGTGACCGTCATCGCTGCCCAAGTCCCAGAACTCCTCCGCGACGTACTGCTGTGCGTCCTGCTCCCACCCCGGCTTGAAGTCGGACTTACTGACCGCGAGGTGTGGGACGTACGCCGTCGACGCGATGCCGAACTGCGTCACTCGGGCAAGTGCTCGTGACAGGTAGTTCCCCCCGTCGCGATACCCGTTCACTGGCCCTGCGATGGATTCGGGGGAAAGCTGGACGAATGGCTGGCCCTGCTGTGCCCGCATCACCATGACAGCAGCCCCGCAGGAGTACGCCCAGCAGAACGAGAGATGCTCTTGGTTCTGCGTGGGGATCGCTGAATCGACGATCATGTCGGAGATGCGTGAGCCGTCCTTTTCCATCGCTGCGATGCGGTCCGGCCACTCGCTGCGGTCGACGACCTTGAACGACTCGGGGAGAGCAGGGGCACCGGCGATGGAGCCTACCGGAGTGAGGTCGAAGTCGCGGGCGAGAGTGCCGCAGCGTCGGTCCGTGTCGTTGCCGAGATGATCCGCAATTGTCGCCGCGTTGATGATCGGCTCGCCGTCGTAGAGCATGGACGTCATGGCGTTCCCTCCGCGTACGGCTTGACCTTCGCGAGCACATCGTCCACCGTCGCAGGCAGTGGGCAACTCAACCCCTTCACCCCGTCCGTCACGTACAGCCATGGGAGAGCCTGACGAGGCTGGTCAGCGGCCTTCCGCAGCTCGTCTGGAAGCTCACCCGACTGATCCTTGTCGACGAAGCGGAACCCCTCGCTGCCATCGCTCAGCTTGTGGCAGTGATCGCGGAGATACTTCCGCAAAGGGACGCTCGCGAAGATGGTCTGCTGTGCTGCAGGGAGCTTCGCTCGATCCTCAGTCTCCTCGACGATCAGCAGGCGGAACGCTCTCTCGCCAACGACTGGCCCTGGCGGGTTCGGGTCCGGCTTGACCGGATCGACGGGCACCCACTGGACGTTGCACCCGCCTGCGGCGAGCAGGAGCATGAAGGCCAGCAGTCGAGATGTCCGTCCTTGGAACATGACCCATCCTTGATCGAGGCCACATCGTTGATCAGCTACTGCCCACTCGCCTGCGGCTGCTGAGCGACCGCCTGACCCGTCGAGTCCTTGATCACGTCGACCCCAAGAGCCTTCACCGCCTGATCGAGATACTCCAGTGCAGGCGACCCCGGCCACTGGCTTCGGATGTATGCCGAGAACTGGACCGCGAGCCTGAAGTCGGCCACCGCGTCAGTCGGATTCGCGAAGGCTGCAATCGCCGCCTGGATCAGCTCCGGCTTGACCGCCGATGCCCTCGCCCAGATCCACGCGACCACACCACCCACTGCCGGGAGGATCGTGTTGAGCACGTCGTTGACGGGAGCACCAGAGGCACTCGCCATCTTCGGCACCGTCCCCATCGCACCCCATGCCGCTGCACTGCCCATCCCCAGGGCGACGAGTCGCAACAGGTTCGACCGCGTCAACAGCTTCGTCAGATCGATCGTCGTTCCGGCTGGCATCACATGCTCCCTGCCCCTTGGTCAATCGCGTCATGGCTCGAATGTCAAGCGATGGCGGGGATGATGGACAGGCTTCGCGACGATTGGCAATACTAGACATTCTGTCTGTTTTACGAATTTAGTTTCACTTTACCGGCGATTTTGTTTCTTGTTCGATGGATTGCGAAACCGGAACTTATTGAGGGGTGGAGAGATGCGGAGAGTGGCGAGGCGGAAATTACGGTAGGCGGAAAAAAGTTCTGCGGTGGGATGGCTGCGGAGACTCAATTGAAAACGCACTTACGTCAAATCGATTGAGTGCTCCACATGGTTCGACTAGTGTACATTTTGGACAGTTTTTGTACACTGGAACGATCGGAATGATTGGAACGAACTTCCCGTATAAACCCCTATATAGTCAAATTTTTTGCTATACCGAAACCTCGTTCCAATCGTTCCAATCGTTCCAAATTTGTGGACTAAAACTGTTCAAAACTTGACGACTTGTCGTATTCAGCTTTCCAAGATAGCCCAATTATCCAGATGCCGTTTGACTTGTCCTTCTCGAATCGCTTCTGATTAAGCCACTCCCCGAAGCTTTTCTTCGACGCGACCCGTTCCCCGTTCTCCTCGGCCCAGTCCTTGTACTGATCGTACAGCTTCGAGAACTGGACTCTGTACACTGGTCCGGTGACGCATCTCTCGGCCACAAATCGACCGAAGTAGTCTTGTCGCTCACGATATTCTGCCGTCGCCTGCCGTGTCTTTTCGTCCACCGAGAGCCCGCCGTTGAACCAGTCGATTGCCCCGCGGACTGCCCACGCCAGCACACCTGGCAGGCACTTCTCCAGCCTGGCCGGAAGGTCGTTGTCTCGCTGCAACTCGACTGGGCCCGTCTCCCCCTTCTCCGGGTTCCAGAATTGGACCGTAAAAGGGATCATGACCAGTCGCCGCCAGATGGCGTAATCGTCCCCGACCCGTGGCTCGTGGTTCGTGCAGAGGATGATCTTGTGAGTCGGTTTGAACTCCCAAAAGTTCTCCCGCATCCGGCGAGCGGAGATCGAATCGGAGCCGGTCAGCTGCTTAACGAGTGGCTCATTCAGCCGCTGGCCCTTCTCAGTTTCGATGGCTGTCACCATGCGTTTCCCGCACAGCCCGGCAAGCTCGGTCGGATGGGACTCGGACTTCTTTTGCACGATCAGCGAGGGAGGGGCGGTTGAGGCATAGTCCGTCCCCAGGGCCGCCTTAAGGGTGTCAAGCATCGTCGACTTCCCGTTCGATCCTTCACCCCAGAAGATGGGCAGTACCTGCTCCCGCGTTGAGCCCGTGCAGCAGTAGCCGATGAGGCGTTGCACGTGGCGAATCAGGGAGTCATCAATCAGGATCTTCTCGAGGAACCGGTCCCACTCATACGTCTCGGCGTCGGGATCGTACTCGACGTTCGTGATGCGGGTGATCATCTTCGTCGGGTCGTGCGGGGACAACTGCCCAGTCCTCAGGTCGACGATTCCGTTCTGGCAGTTGAGTAGCCATGGATCCGCGTCGAGTTCCTCGTGGCTGATGTTGACGCCCTGGATCGATTTGCACATCGAGATTGCCGCTTCGATCCGTGGCCGCGAGGACGACTCGATCGCCCATTTGCAGGCGTACGGGTCGATGGGTGGTTCGGCCATAGCGTCTGCTAGGATCGTCCCAGGGATCTCTTTCGCGAACTCTCGGATTCCAAGGTTGTCGACCTTCCATCGCTTCCCGTCCCAGATCACCCATGAGTCCCAGGACTCGACGTACCTGGCCCGCTTGTAGATGATCCGTGCAAGGCGAGATCCGTTGGCGATGTCGGTCCGGCCTTCCTGCACGCGAGGCGAGTCCCAGTTCATGGGCACGGTGCGGAGTGGCTTCGGCTCAGGGGCGACAGTGACTTCGGTCGTTGAAGTCTCCATGTCCTGGAATCCGAATGACGCGATGGGGTTCTCTTGGTCGACGAGCGGCGAGTCGTCGCAGGATGGTAGGACGATCACCTCGCTCTGGACGACATGCTCCATTGGCTCGAACGAGTTCAGGGAGGTGTCGAGAGTGGTGATCTCCCGCGGCGGAAACTGGAGTGAAGCCGACTCCGTCAGCAGATACCCCCGGTCCCCGCCCCGCTCGTCCGCCCCTTTGAGCTTGTGCAGCAGCTCGTGCTCCGTCCACTTCTCGTCGTTGCGGTCATTCCACTCCTGCAGGATGGGCAGTGCGTCCTCAATCGCTAGGTCGAACCCCAGGATGAGCACGCAGGCGACGTCCATCGTCTGGTCCGATCCGTGCTGGCCGCTGATGGCCGGGTCCGCCTTGGCGACGTACGCTCGGGCACGATCAATGATCTGATGCTTCGAGAGGCGGGAGTGCTTCGGGGCTCGCTTCTGGCGGACGGGCTCGGGAGGGGCGAGTGCGGCGATGGGCGCCAAGTCATCGGCGGTGAGGGGGATGTCGAGGAAGGTGCGAGAGATGAAGATGGGTCGTCCGAACATGGGGAGAATCCTTTCATGAAAAGAACCCGCACTCGTGGTGAGGCGGGTTTTGAGGGAATGGTATTGTAGCAGGCGAGTGGGTAGTCAGTGCCCGTGAACCAGCTTCACAGGGTCGTCGTCGATCCAGATATCCGGCTTGATCCCTCGCCGATTGCACGCCTCGATTTTCGAGCCGAGTTCAGAAAACACAATTGGCAGTCGCGGCAGGTCGTGCTCGGTCAGGAAATCGCGGATCGTCTCGCGGTTTTCGTCTGTGTCGCGTCGGCCTGTGATGAGGTAGACGGTGTGGCCTTCCGCATAGCATGATTTGATGAACGCGTTCCAGATGGCCGGCAGTGCCGTCAGCGTGTCGTCGAAATCGATGGCGATGGTCTTTTTCTCGGTGTCGCATCTACACCAATTGCCAGATTCGCCGCAGTTAATGCAATCGCCATCCATCTACTCCCCCTCCACGATCTGCCGCAGTTTCGCGGCCATGTGTTTGCACGACTCGTCAACGGACTTCCCCGGACACTGGTGCCAGATAACAATCAACTCCCGGCACGCCTGCTCGTAGTCGATTGGTTCGCGCTCCGGTTCGCTGGTCCATCCGCAGTCGTAGCACATCCGCTCAGCACCGACTTCGGTCTCTGACGACAGTTGCTCCCACGGTGGATGGTCTCCGTCCTCGTCCAGCGGAACCCAGAACGATTCCATCAGACCTGCAATGTGCGACGATCCACACTTCGGACATTTCTCGGACATCACTCCCCCTCTCTCGGCAGGTACAGTTCGTCGATGCGACGCATCGCGTCTTCTGGCGTGTCAGCGAAACTCACCAGCCGATGTTTGGCTCACTCCATTCTGGCCCCTTCAGCAAGTCGCGGAATGATGTTTGTTTACGCTCGTCCGTCATGGTTGTGCCGCCTTTCGTTTTTTCTTTGACTGCTCTCGTTTTCTCACGCCACGAATGTGTTCAGCCATATCCAAAATGACATCGTCCACATTCAAAAACTGTTTCTCGTCGTCAATCTTCGCTGGCTCGAAACCGACGATCACTGCAACGGCGACCTCTTTTTTGTCGGCGCACGAATTGGACGAATACGACCGCCCATCACTGAGATACGTGCTCCATTTCTTCAGCCTCAGAATATCCGCCATCCCTCACTCTCCCTTCCTCGCTTGAACCTTCAACCACGCTCGTACCATTGTTGCCGCGGCGTCGGCTTTCGGGCCGGTTGCGAGTTCGACCCACGTTCCGCGCTGATCCGTCGTGCCGTCCCACCGCAGGACCGTTATCGATTCGCCATCCGCAGATGTCTGGATGTTGATCTGCTCATCCAGCCCCATCAGCAGGCCGAACGCGGCTCCGGTGTCGGTGTGCCAATATGGTAGGACCGCGTCCCATCCTACTTTTAGCGGTTCCGTTCCATCGGAGGCACCCGGCTGAAGCGGTGTTGCAGCGGCCAGGTATCGTTCGTACCGCTGGGTGTCAACTCTCCATGTTCGCCACCACTTCCACCCAGAGGCAATCGCAACCGCCTCGTCCAACTCCCTGCCGGTCATGCTGTCGATGTCGGGTGTCATTGCTGCGGCTCCTCGTTGAGTGCTGTCGCGAATCTCTGCTCCACCCTGCGAAGCTCTCTGACAATCTTGTCGTTCTGCTTTCCAGCGTTGATTCCATGAGATCGCATCGCATCCTCAGCAGTGCAGTGTCCGTCGACGATTGACAGCACTGCATTCACAACATTGTTGACGCGGCACACGTTCGTCCGTTCGTTGTCGCGAGAACGTGCCTGCCTCTCAAATTCGCGCCACCGTGCATAGGCGGTGAAATGGTCTCTACGCATCGCAATCTGAAACACCACTGCCAAGACTTGCCGCTGGGCGACTGAAGACAGTTTGGCCTTTCGCACGCATCGAGGCACGCCGTCACCACACGACAACAGTCCAATGTTATCTGGCAATTCCTCTTGGCTGACCAATCCTGGCTGGCTGGCAATATAAAGCAGATGAACCGGCGATTCAGCGAACCATTTTCGATCTCGCGTGAAGTCACTGCGGCTGGTTTTCACTTCGATTGCCGCTGTAATTATCTGCGGAATGCTTGCGAACTCGTTCTCCCACAATGCAATTTGATGCTGCCACTGACGATCCCACGCTGGCTTTCGACGGATCAGGCCCATCTGGATCGCTTCCGACCGCGTGAACGTCGCACACCCGGCGATGTCAGCCAGCCAACCATCTGAGACAGGCACTTCCGTTTCGACCGGCTTGAATCCGTGGCTACCCATCCAGATCGCCGCTGCCTCTGTGACCCGCCGCGTTTCTCCGGTTTTGTTGGCGTCAATCATCCCTGCACCCCCTGTCCCAGTGCCGCGAGCAGGTCCAGCAGTTGCGCGCGGGTTGTGAATGGTGCTACTCCCAACTTGACTGAAATTTTCTGCGTTGGATCAAACAGATCAGCACGAACCGCGAACACTCGCCATTCTCCAGTTGGCGGCCACTGGTCCATTTCAATCGAGAAATCGTTGTCGATTGCGAGGCTCCATACACCCCATGAGGCACAGCGACCCGAAAACCCAATCTCCCGCAGCCAGCCCTCGTCGATTGGCTCAGATCCTTCTCGACGAATGGCATCGGCCACCATCGCATCACCGACAAGAGCACACATCCGTTCGCTTTGCTCGCAAAACATCGCTGCCGTGATTCGCCCGGTCCCGTCGCAGTAGTGGCAGTCCATCGCCTCGCCGGTGCAGTCGTGGCCAGCGTAGCCTTCGTCGCATTTCGGGCATTTCAGAAACGTCGCGCTCATCGCCCATCCTCCCAATCAAAAATGTTCAGTGTGTGCGGGCCATTGATCCTCTCGGGTTCCCAATCGCTGGGCGGTGCCGTGCAATCCTCCATCGCCTTGCACCACAGGCGGAATTCGTCCACCTTCGCGGCCGGGATGATGTACCAATGCGAATCGTTATCCTGGATCAACCGCATCGGCTCCCGTTGCTCTGGTGCGGAATAGGATTGGGAGACGCTGTTCGTGGTCAGGCCATCTTGCGATGATTTCTGCTTGATCAGCTTCAGGGCAGCAATCAGCACGCCTGCCGAGACAACACTGAACACATGCCCGCCGCGATCCCGGATCATGCTTGCGCACCGCTCCGCCAACTCCTTGTCTGGCAGATTCGATGTCATTTGCACAACGCCCGAGTTCTCTCGGCAGAACACCACGCAGAATGATTCGCGGTCAAATCTGAAGACGTTCATGACCTGAATCAATGCCGCTTTTGACTTGTCGCTCATCGCCCATCCTCCTTCAGTGCCTGCCCAAACAACCCCCTGTAAATCGTCCGCACCTGACCGCGTGTCGGGTTGGTGATCTTCGCGCATGCCGCAATGGTCACGTAACAATCACCGCAGTCCCAAGAAAATTCGAGCACGTATTTCACCGCCACGCCCCTCGCCCACTCCTCATCAACCGGAGTCGGGTCAAGCTCGTGGAGAAGGGCACCTGCCACACGCCATAGATCCTTGTCCTCTTGCGTCCACCTGTTGCCAGTCTTCTCCCACAGGCCAGACTCAATTGGAACAATCCGCCGCAACCGTTCCGCCGCTTCTGATACGCTCACCTCGCACCTCCAATCGCCAATTGAAACCAACGCCACGACGCCTCAATCCGGTCCAGCACATGCGGGACTGTTGTGCGGTTAAGTAGATCCATCAATCACTCTCCCTGCCTGGCCCTGCATGTCGGCCCCAGTCCACTCTCGATACTCTCCGGAGTCGTCAGCACTCTTCCGCATCGCCCACACTTCCCGGCGTGGCGGATCTCGTAGCCCTGGGGAAGCTCGTCCTGACGCCAGATCCGCCGCAGTGCCCACGCGAGTACCTTCCACGACTCCGCATCCGCAGCAATCCTGCTCGCTCCCGTCGCCCTCAACGACCCATCCACTGCGTTGACGATGCCCGCGTAGGTGTAGCTCCGCTCGTTGTCCGACCCGGTGAGCACCGCAGCAAAGTGGGCAGTGCCAGACATCGCGACGCGGAACGTGTAGTGGACTCCCTGCGGATTCGAGACGGTGAAGGTCGCCTGGCCTGCGAGGATGAACTCCCGAGTGATCATGCTCCGACCTCGCTCATCCCCGCCCGACGATGCGGACGATCCTCCGTCGAGTCACCCTTCCGGCTCACGGTCCCGTACAGCTTGCAGATTCGGCTCGCATTGAAGACGCTCGTGTCGATCTTGGCTCTCTCCGTGTCGAACTTGCTTGCGAGGTATCGCAGGATGTCGCGGACGGTCTTCGTGCTGGCCTCGTCATTCGGCATGTCGACCCGATACAACAGGTGGAACCCGTTGCCGCTCTCGGCGAAGATCGAGTCCGTCGAGATCCATTGCCGAAGGTGGTCCCGCACTTCCATGATCACATCGAACGCCGCCCGCAGTTCATCCGCGTCGGATGACACTCCCGCCGTGCGGACTGGGTCACAGTCGATCAACACCCATCGTCGGCTGATCACGTCCGCGTCCCTGGCCGGGGAGAAGTCGCGGCTTGCCACGTCGATGCGATTCGCTCGGCGAGCGAGCACGGAGGGGTCAAGTGGGTTCAGCGTCCAGTAGATGCCGTTGCAGGCCCACTGCCCACGCTCCTTGCGGTCGGTGAGTGACAGTGCGTGCATCGCCGCCTCGCGGATGTGGGCACGATCGTAGAATCCGGAGTACTTGCGACCGCTGCCGATGCCGCGAATCTCGAAGACCTGATCGTCGCCGACGAGCACGGACAGCCAGTCGACGACGTAGGGGAACACTGATTTTGATTCTTGGGACATCATTGGCCGATCACTTCCACGAGATGCAGTCGCGACACTGGGCGAAGGATCAGATCCCGATCCCCGCGAGTTCGTCGTCCATGTCCGCTGTGCCGCCGCCTTCACTGCCCACTTCCTCGTCGAACTGAAGCCGCGGCGCGTCGACGTAAGATTCCTCAATCCGACAGTTCTTGCAGGCCTGCTGGAAGTACTCCTTCTTCAACTCGAAGCCGATCGCCTTCCGCTCAAGACGCATTGCCCCGACAAGCTCACTGCCGATGCCGCCGAAGGGGGTCAGTACCGTGTCTCCGGGGTTCGTCCATAGCTGGATGGATCGCTTGATGACTCCCATCTGGAGCGGGCAGATATGCTTCTCGTCCTTCTCGCTTGTCGCGACCTTGTAATTCAGCACGTCGGTCTGATCGATGTCCCACCATACTGGCTCGGCATATCTCCGCCAGACGCAGATCGACGACTGGATCGGGTCAGGCTTTCCGGTGCGAGCGTAGGGAGATGGGTGGTAGTCCGAACTGAGCGGATTGAATCGCTCGTCGCCGATGTATTCGGTCAGCCCCTGCGGTCGCGCGACTGGCTTTTCGCTGAGGAGCGTGTCGCCGGGATTCTTGCGGAACACGAGAAGGAAGTCTGCCATCCCCTGCCGGACACAGGACGAGTCGCGAAGAATCGACTTGTGGAGCAGGCCGCAGTTGTTCGTTCGCTCTCGCTCGGTGACGGGACACTTCCAGATCGTGACGCGAGAATGGAAATCCCAGCCGCATTCCTCGAAGGCGTCCGCACACTTGTCGGGGAACCGCTCCAGGGCCGAGGCTCCGTCACGGTTCTTGTAACGCGGCAAATCCTTGACGTGGATCGCACAGAGGCGACCAGGCACGGTGACGCGGAGCAGCTCGGCGATGAGGAATTTGTAATGGGCAATGAACTCCTCGGTGGACTGACAGTTCCCCATGTCCGCTTCGCTGTCGGAGTACGTGTACAAATTGGCGAATGGCGGGGAGTGGATGCAAAAGTCAATCGAGCTGTCCGGGATGGACTTGATCAACTCGCACGAGTCGCCGTGGTACATCGCCCAATTGTTGCCGGATTCTTGGTTGAGGCAGTCCATTGTTTCACGCTCTCGCTTTCACCCAACTGGGCAGTTCAATCTTCATCTCGGGCCGATACGACTCGACCCGCAGCTTCCCTCTGACTCGCTCCATCTGGCTGGCGAGCATCACCTGAGACATCGACCGCTTCATGAGGCGATGTTCCTGTTCCTTCCGCTTCACGGCTCGCCAGACGACTTGCTCGGCCGCCGAGTTGACGACGTGGCAATCGACCGGGAACAACTGGCCGAATCGCCACAGGCGGCGGATCGCCTGATAGAATCGCTCGAACGAGTACGACAGGCCGACGAAGGCGGTCTTGTGGCAGTGCTGCCAATTTAGGCCAAACCCACAAATTTCGGGCTTACTAATGATCACGCGAGCCAAGCCGAGAGAGAACATGTCGATGTGCTGTTCTTTCTTCGACTCCTTCATTGACCCGCGAACCTCGACGGCATCGGGGATTCGCTTGACCAGTTCATCCGCTTCGTAGTCTGTATCGCACCACACCACCCACGCTTCTGTGGAATTGTTCACAAGCCCTGCGACGACTTCCGCCCGGGCCGCACAGGACTGCCGCTTTTCCTTGTGGACCGTCGTCGCGTTGATCGTTTCATTACGGAATAGCAGCCCGCTGCCTGTGGGCGCCGCGTCGTCCGCTTCAACTTCGTGCTCGTGGATGTTCAGCGGCGGGAGCACGTACCCGTCAGCGGGGTACCCGAGATCGTCCGGCGTCTCCAGTGACACTGCCCACGAGCTGACCCAGTCCCAGAAATCCGCCTCGGCGTGCCCCTTCAGGCGGTACTTCCCCGCGTGCATGGTGTCGTTGATGAACCACCGCATGAGCATTTCGGACGAGCGGAGCACACCAAGGAACTCGGAGTGATTGCCAAGCTCCATCTGGTCATTCGGGGCGGGGGTCGCCGTGCAGGCGAGGCGGAATGGCGTCGCCTCGAAGGATTGGCACAAGCCCTGTTTCGTCTTTCCGTTGAATGATTTCAGGATCGACGACTCATCGAGCACGACCCCCGCGAACCGCTCTGGCTTGAGATGCTTGAGCTTCTCGTAATTCGCGATGACGATTCCATTGGTGAACGGAATGGCATCGTGCGAACCGTACACACCGATGGGCAGTGACTTGTCTCGGCAGACGTTGAATCGATCTGCCTCTCGGTGCGTCTGGTGAGAGACCGCGAGGGGGCACAGGACGAGCACGAGTCCGCCAGTGTGTTTGGCAACTTGGTATGCCCATTCAAGCTGCTGGAAAGTCTTGCCGAGACCGCACTCCTCGAAGGCTGCGGCGGAACCACGTCGCAGGAGATACCGCACGCAGTCCCCCTGCCACGGCTTGAGGAGCGGGTTGAGTTCGCCCTGCTCGATGACGATGCCGCTGTCGGGGCGATAGGTCCGCTTGTTAGCGAGGAAGGATTTGTAGTCGTTCATGTTCAAGCTCCCTCGACAACAGGCATGACGACACCGACACCGCCGTCGAACTTGAAACAGACCGGATCTCGCGGGTCGCTGCCTGAAACTCCCCAGAGCACAGGGCCTGGCAGTCGAGAAATGGAACTGCAGAACCGGAGAGCGATCACCCGATCCCCGAACGTCACTCCATGCTCATGACTTGAGCACTGATCGCATGTCTCAAGTCCAAGCTCACAGTTCTCGCAAGCATGTTCATGGCCGAGATTGCATTCGAGGTAACACTTCCCGTCGCATTGCTGGCACTTCCTTCGACAGGATCCCTTGCACGCTTCGCACGGCTTGGAGTCCGGCATTGGATGCCACGTGCTGACGGAGCGGACGCCGTCAAACAGTCCTTTCACGTTCGGAAGTCGCCTTCCGCACGTGGCGGTGTCAGGTTCGTCGCACGGGACGGCAATTGCGATTCGTGCATTCGTCGCGTACTTCATCCCGTTGATGACGAACGGTGCGTCGATCGCATACCGCGTGGCATCTCCTGGGGTCGCGACGAATTCATTCCAATTGACCACGCTCATATTCCGATCCTCGAAAGCTCATCCTCGATCTCGTCCGTCACCACTTCCTCTGCCACCGCTTCCAACTGCCCACTCCTCTGCGGCTCGCTGATGAACTCGAACCGGTCCGGGTAAACCCCATACACGTCGTAGCTCTTCGCTCCTGGCTGTCGCAGCGTGACGCTGACAATGTCCATCAGAGTCCCGGTAGGGAACGTGTTTCCCGCGACTGTCTTGACTTCCTTGGTGAGCCTGACGCGGGTTCGAGGCTCAGTTTCCCCAACTCCTTCAACTGCCATTGATCCTCCTCCCAGAACTTTTCGAGCAAGCGAAACGCCGTGACCTCCGCGAACTCCCGCGATGGCATCGCCCACCAGTGGACGTGCGGGTAGCGGATCGTCCATGCGAAGATGGACCGCATCACCGCCTTACCCACCTTCGCCCCGCCGTCGCGGACTGGCCCTGCCGACAGCTCCTCCCACCCCGCCTCGATTACGACATGGCAGGACGGGATGGATCGCATCCGTTCAAGCTCCCGCTCCCACCGTTCGCGGTCGTGAGTGAAGGTGGAGAACGCATCGGAGAGCGACTTCCGCTCGATGGTGATCTGCGACTCGAACCCTGCGATGGAGTAGTCCCCGGTCGCGAGAGTCGCGGGCCGCACATCCACAAGAAGTGGGCGGTAGTCACGGTCCGCGTTGGCAGTGAGTCCACGGAACGACCAGGGCGATTGCTCGCGATTGTCGCAGCAGATGCTAAATGGGCAGTGAGCCGGTTCGTCTTTCATGATCACAGGTACTCGGCACAAATGCGGATCACGCCAGCCGCCATCGGACCCAGGGCCATTCCCGGTGCGTGTGGCTTAACGGATCCTGAGGCGATGGATTCGAGGTACGCAGCCAGTTCGCGAAGCCGCTCTGCCTCGTATCGCAGTTGACTGCGGGCAGCTTCTCTTTCCTTTTCGTCGGTACTGCATAGGTCACACATCGCAGATCAGCTCCTTCAGAAACGTATTCCGGTCCCGCAGTGCCACACGCTGACATTGCCTCTGAATCGTCGCCAACTCCCCGATCGTCACGAGCAGCATCTGTGGACGGCTTCCGCCCGTGTTCCACAACTCGCGACTACCCATCCTGTTCGCCGCTCGGTCGCTCAGGCAGAACACGATTTTCCACTGATTTCCTTGGGCCTTATGGAACGTCACCGCATACGCGAGATCGAAGTTCCCTGTGCTCTCGTCATCGCCTCTCGCGGCAGGCACGCGGACGATTCTCTCCCCGGCCAGCTCGACAACCGAGAACCGCTTCTCCACCCGCGTGACGATGCCGATCTCGCCGTTGCTGACGAACTCTTTCAGCGTCTCGTCCTCGCGTTCCGCAAGTTCGTCACTGCCCACTTCCTCCGGGTCGACCCACAGGCTAAGACTGCAGCCCTCCTGGCAGATCACCTTGTCGCCGACGCGGAACCGATTCCCGTCGACCGTCTCGCCGAAGGGATTCAGGATCGACTGGGCCAGCGTGTTGAGATCCTTCCGCGACAGGTCGCCCTTCTCGTTCAGTGCGACCAGGATCTGTGCATCGCGGATAGGGTCGATCTTCTGCCCGTCAATCTCGAAGTTGCCCAACGTGCTCAGGAGCGACCCCAGAATCGCCTTTTGGCTTTCTGGAGATGACGTCTCGAAGTGCTTCCAGTTGAGATCGGCTTCGAGGTCGATGACCGCCGGTGGAGTGGGTCGTCTCCCGGCCCTGACGTTGCGGCAGAAGTCCGTGATTGAGCCCGAGTTTCTAAGCACTTCCGTAAAGTGTCCGTGAGGGATTCCCGCTGCGATTCCGTCGCGGAGTGGTGCCCCATGTCCCACTGGGGGAAGCTGGTTAGTGTCACCCAGAAAGAGAACGAGCGTTCCGTCACGAAGAGACTGGAGGAGACTTGCTGAAATATCAACATCTCGCATCGAGTCCTCGTCGACGAAAAGCACCTTGCAAGGAAGCGGGTTGCCTCGATGGTGAAAAAATCCCCAGCCAGCTCCGTCGTGTCCATTGCGTTGTGCTCCGAGTGCTCGGTGGAAAGTGGTAACAGGAACGTCCGTGACTCCGTGCGAGGCGAGCACGTCCCGCAGCCGCATCGCCGCGAGGTTCGTTGGCGAGCACACGAGTAGATGCTCCGCTCCGATAGTGCTGCGGAGATGCCGAAGCACGAGGGACGCGGCGGTCGTCTTGCCAGTGCCAGGGTCTCCGGTGAGGATGCCGACGCGGCCGGCGAAGGCGATGCGGAGTTGCTCGCGATGGTGGGCGGTCAGTCCTTTGATGTCGTCTGGGTTTGGCCAGGCTACTTTGACATCTGCATCACGATCATCGTCACCGCCGACGACAGTATCGCCGATAAGATCGCTGTCGCGAAGATCACTGTCCGCACTGTTCTGAATGTCTGTTCGTCCATCGTCCCGCCCTCCCATCAATCTCCGCATGTCCGCCGCGACAGCCAACTCATTGTCAGCTCGCCTCGCTTCGGCTACCCACCACTTCCCGTTCTCATCCTTGCGGACCCGCAGCCACCCGGCCCTCACGCCAAGTCGCACCGCACGCTGCCAGTTGAGCTTTCCCTCCGGCAGACCGCTGACCCCCTGCATGACCGCCTTCGCTGCGGCCTCCATCGGGTGCCACGTGTGCCCCTCGCCGTCGTCCTTCAGCGACTTCCAGATGCAGGCGAATTGCCGTTTCAATCTCTCCATCGGCAGACCGAGATCGACATACAGCCGATCACATCGGGCGAACCCGCAGCTCGGCAGACGATGAACCAACAAAGTGAATGGGTCGCGTCGAATCCTCTGCGGAGCGGACAGCCCCCAGAGCTTGATCACCTGATCGACGAGCTTCTTTTGAAACCCCCGCCCCTCGAAAAGCTGGACGAGTTCGAGCCGCAGATCCTCATTCGCCCCGTCGCGGTTCAGTGCGTCGCTGGCGCCCCTGGCTCGCGATGCCGGGATGCCGAGTGCCACCGCTGCACGATGCGGATCAGTTCGCAGAACACGAACTGCGTCGGCTCCGAATGCGTCCCAGAGCTGGGCAGCGTAGACGGGTCCGATGCCAGTCGCGAACTGTCGCAGGTATCCGACGACGGCGACGCGGGAGTGAGGCTCGTCTCGTTTGAGCTGCTTGAATGCGAACTGCTTGCCATAGTCATTGGCCTTTTCCCACTTGCCCCAGAATCGATACTGCAAATCGTGAATGAACTCGTTCGGGTCCGCGTCGCCTTTGACGGAGACGTGCTTCTCCTCTCCGTCGACTTCGATTGCCGCGATGACGAACCGCCGCCCATCGCCTTTTGCTGAGTAGGCGAGGCGACGGAACGTGCCGCGAAGTTCTTGGAGTGGAGCGGACATGGCTACTGGACCTGAACGATTCGAGTCTTGTAGGCGGAGCGAATTGCTGCGGCTTCGGCTTCAGGCTTCGTTGAGTAGGACTTGTCGCCTTCCTCCCAGCGAAGCCAGCCGAAGTGAGGGTGATAGATCTCGACTGCCCATCTCATGACAGCAGCACGTCGAGAGGGTCTCCCTGCGGGATCTTGCCCGACACCCTGATTCGTCAGTCCCATTGCCGTGAGATGCTTTTTCGCGGTCTCGCGATCAACTGGCCTCATCGCGATCAGCTCTTGAGTCCCCTTGAGCCACAGATCGAACTCGGCTGGGTCGGTGAGGATGATCAGGTTCAGCATCGAATCCTCTGATCCGTAAAACGCCTTTCCGGTCCCATCCGCCAGCACTCTGGATGGACCGCTTCCGCCATCACAAAGCAACGCACATGTCGCGGAATCAACAAGGATCACGAGATCAATGTCGCTGTCGGGACGCGGGGTTCCGTACGCATGGCTTCCGGTGATGAATGCTCTTCGTTCCATTTCAGTGACTCCCCTCGAACACGAACACGTACGCATCTTCATCGGTGTTCTCGAACGCATCCCGCTCGATCGCCCTGCAGGTGAACCCCTGCGACCGCAAGAACAACTGCATCGGCACATTCGTCTCGCGGACATGGTCGATGATCTTCCGCCGCCGCTGCTGGCTGAGCTTCGCCTTGAGCTTGTCGATCAGCTGACTGCCCACTCCTTGCCGCTGGAAGTCCGGCGACACCGCGAAGTTGATGAGCTGCAGGTCATGCTTCGTCAGCACGTAGATCATGTAGCCGACGATCTGCTGGCCACGTTCGGCGACGATGATGATCCTGTCTCGCATCTTCAGTTCGGCGAGGAACTCCTCTTCAGTCCATGGATCGCTGAAGCAGGCTTGCTCGATCTCCATGACCTCTGCCATGTCGCGACGAATCCCCCACCGAAGCTGAACGTCCAGCCTCTGCCGCTGCTGCTGACTGCTCGTCGTCGTCGCTGATTCCATGCTGGCCTCCCGATTAGAATCGCGGTGTAAAAACCCCGGAGTTGTGAACGCTGCGCCCGCATCGCTCACACCGCCAACATGACGGCCTCCGGGTTTCGCCAGCGTTGCAACGCAGTTCCCGGTACGTTGCAGCCGGAACGAACCGGCCCGCTGACCATTAACTCGCGAGGGCATCGAACCCTCTCCGCTGGGGTGGTGAGTCCAGCGTCCGCAGCCACGGGGCGAGTCACCGACTACCCATCACGCATTCGGCTTCGCGGCACCGCGGACGATCCCCGCAGCCTTCAGCACTTCGTCGTTCACCCACTTATGATGGGCGACTTCCTTCGCGGCCGGGTGGAACAGCCCTCGCCCGAACGGGAATTCGATCCGCTCGGAGTACGTCTTGCCGCTCTTCTCGTCCGTCCTGGCAGGAGTCAGTTCGATCTTGCCGATGACGTTCAGCCCGCTCAGTCGCTTTTCCAGCGTGCTCGATCGGATCTTCGTGGTTCCCGTCTCAGGGTCGATGACCTTGTCGCCTTCCTTCCGCAGCACGCCGCAGCCCACGAGGAAGTTCAGCGTCCGCTCCATATCCCACTTATCCACCGCGACGCCTGCCCCCTTGCCGCCCAGGATCAGATCGTGATAGTGAATCGCTCCGGGTGGAGTCCCGTTGTCACTCGCGACGACGACCATCCGCAGGGAGATCGACGGCTTGCGAGGCTTGCTCATGTCGTTCTCTTCGTACGGCTTCGGCTTCGCAGTCGCCTCGATGCGGAACTGATACCAGCCCTTTTTGTCGACCTTCAGATGCCCACTGCCCACTTCCTTCGCGTCGACGCCGGTCACGTCCATATCGTCGAAGCCGAACTCGCCGCCGCTGAATCCGAACCCGTCGTCCGATGTCGGGAGTTCTCCGCCAACGTCGTTCGCCCAATCTGTTCCCGTGCTCATGATCGATTCCTTGTTTGTGCTTGTGTTGCCAGTAAATGCCGAATTGCCGTTTCGATTTCGCTCTGCTGATGAGTCATCACCAGCGGGTATCCGAGTGATTCCAGGCACGCATCGTTAAGCCGCTCGAACCCGTGCCGAGTTGCGAGAGCTTGCAGGGCAGGGTTCAGCTCGCGGATGCGGGGGTCGACGTTGCCGCTGCTGCCGCCGCCTGTTGAGGGGACTGGTTCGCCCAGGCCGATAGATCCTTCGCCCCGCCGAGACGGTCGATCTTCTGTCGCTCGGTGTTGAGCCATCCGGCGAGCTTCTGGCGAATTGCGTCAGGGAGCTTCGTCACCTGCTCCGCGAGCGTGTTGCCTTCCGGGAACTTGAGTACCGACTTCACCTTGCCGAAGGCGTCGTCCCATGTCCCCTTGTCGGATGGCCATCGCTTGCCGACGTAGTCGATTAACTGCAGGATCTCGGTGACGATGGGCGGGAGATCGGCGGAAGGGGTCGCTGCAGGGGCAGGTTCAGCAGCGGGAGCCGGTTCCGCTGCTGCCGTCGTGGGCGCCACAGCCGCAGCCGCAGTCGAGTGGGTAGTCTCCTGCGGAGCGGGCTCGCTGGACTGCTGCTGAATTGGTTCGGTCGTCGCGGGAGCCGCGGGAGCGGGTGCAGATTCCGTCGCGGCAGGAGCGGGAGCGGACTCGGCCTTTGCCTTGCGAGTCTTCTTTTCGGCGGCAGATTGAGCGGGGTTCGCCGGAGCAGGAGCAGGGCTGACAGGTTCAGCCGTCACGTCGATGATCTCGCCGTCGTTCGGATCGTCGGACTCGTCCAGCCCTGACCCTTCGATCCCCGCTTCCGGACAGATCATGTCAACGCCATTCGACACCGCCCGCCAGCGGAGCATGTTCGCCGGTGCCTTCGTCCATGCGGACCCGGCCTTGACCAGCCCCTGGCGGTTCGCGTCGTCAATCGTGAATGTCGATGTGACCTTTTCTTCGCCGAGTCGCAGTTCGATTGTCGCAACCTTTCCGTCGCTTCCGTCCTTAACCCAGGTGTGCTGACCACCCATCCGCCTGAACTCGGCGAGCATTGCCGCAGCCTTCATCCGCAGTTTGCCGTCGATGAAGTGGTAACGCGACATGATCTTGAGTGGGGAGACTCGCTCCATCGCACAGTGCATCGCGAGCACGATCCCTTGCGGCTCAGTCTTGCAGCCGAACATGGCAGACAGGGCAAACATCTTGCCCATGCCGATGATGAAGTTCTGCGGGTCTTGGACCCTGTCGAGAATCGAGAGTGAAGTCGAGTCGGTCATGATTTTCCTTTGTGTGAGTTGCCGTAATCTCGGTCTGTCCCGAGTGCCATCGGTGCGTTCTGGCCCGCTACCCGGCCCCGCGATCAGCCGTCTAAGGGACTGCCTTGCTGCGGCAGCAATCGCGATCACGTTCCCGCAGCAGGCTAGACGCAGAAGTACCCTGCCATTCGGTCGAGGTGCAGACGCTGAACCAGATCAACGTCGCTCTCGTTGTACGCCCGGATCTCGTCAGTCCGGCCGGCCTTAAACATCTCGTAGACCTGCGACCCATCCACGTCCGGCAGCGACGCCTCAATCCCCAGGCTCGCACACGTCGGCTTGAGTCCGAGATTCCTCCCTCCGCCGTACAGCTCCTGCCCCAAGTCCAGCACGTCAGATGATCCGAATCGCTTCCGATCCAGCACCTTCGACGGGTGAACCCGCAGCACCATCGACCGCGTCAGCAGAACGGGGATGTCGAAGAATCCGACGCCGAACCCGATGAGTGGGCCGTGCCGATGGATCAGCTTCCAAGCCATATCAAGGACGTGCTTTTCCATGAGCGTGTTATCGCCGCAGTAGATCGATCTCGGCTTGTCCCGCCCGACAGCGAACGCCATCGAGCAGATGCGGCACATCATCGGCGTCACGGACATGAGCTTGATGCGATCCGTTTCCGCGTTGGCGATAGACGAGATCCGCCGCTGGTGAGCTTCGATCTTCTCGAAGACTCCCTTGCGGGCCTTGCCAGCCTTCTCTGTCTCAATCACTTCCGCAATCCACTCCCCTGGCGGATTGTGACGACCCAGGTAGGCGTCGATCTCAGGGACTGTTTGCGATAGGAACTGGTCGGGAGGGAGAAGCTCGTCCAGCCCCTCCACAGGTGGAAGAGTGGGCAGTGGATCGAGCCCGAATGCCTCCATCCGCGAGAAGTCGGGGATCGTCTCAAAGTCCAAGTAGAACGGCTCGCCAGTCCTGGCAGGCGATGCGATGAACTCGCGGATTCGCTCCAGCCCTTCAGCCTCTGCCGCCTTCGCCGCGTCGTCTGCGGAGAGGGTCGTTTCAATCTCCGCATCGATGTCGATGCCGATGCCCGCGAGCAGATCGTCGGTGTCATCCGGCGTTGTGTCGAGATCGGGGAATTCACAGGTCGTTTGGCTCACTGCCCACCTTGTCCTTTCTTGCTTGTTTGGCTCGTCCGTCGACCAGATCGCGGACAACTCGTTGAGGGCCTTTCACTCCGATCTTCACCCTGTCACCTTTCGACGACAGGACGCAGACTTCAGTTGCCGCGTCGCCCTCGCCCACGATCACTGAACCGCCAATTGTCAACGTCAAAATGAGCATCCATGCCTCCACTTCCTGCGGGTCGATCCGCACCCTGAAACAGCCACACCAAAACACACGTCACAGCACCGCTCGCGAACACGAGCACAGGTCCAATCGCCTGATGGGCATCGAAGTTGACGAGCGGCATGATTCGATCCTTGGCCCCGAGAGATTGAGATTGAGAGAGAAACCGCAGCCGCCCACGTGAACCTCGTGCGGGCCAACACAAAAGGATCACGCCCGTTCGGGCGGCTGCGGGGGATGCTTCAGCTTGAAGCGAGTTCAACGTCGTAGACGAGATGGGTAGCCCGCAGCGTCAGTCGCAGGCGGCAGGTGTCGCCGTCCTCCAGATCCTTCGTCACGATCACGACGGACGGGATGAAGTCGCCTTCCTCCTGTTCGCACGACAGGTCAATCGCGACGGACTCCTGATCGATGGCGACGGCAGACCGCCCACCTCCGTCGTCTTGGTAGTCCTCCAGCCGCACGTCGATCTTGTCGGCCAGATCTTCGGCGACGATCCCATCACGCCACTGGACGAGCTTGCGATGCTCTTCAGCAAACTTCTTCAGCCGGTTCAGCTCCCGCGTCTGCAGGTCGATGATTTCCTGAAGACCACGAAGCTCGGGGAGGGACGGGAGAACGATCCGATTCGCCATTGAGGCAGGATCGAATTCGGCAATAGGCGTACCGGTAGCCATGAGAGCACCTTTCAGAACGGTTGTCAGGTGACGTTTAAGGGGTCGCGTCAGTCGGACGCGGGTGACTTGTCGAAGTTTCGCGGACGCCCTGGCCCTCGGCGAAGTGGGCGGTACTCAGGGCAGCATCGGAGGAACTCATGCCAGTCGGAGCCGAGGATCACAGGCTGGCCCGCATCACGGACAATCAGCCCTCGTGATCTCAGCTCAGCCAGCTTCTTGCGAGTGAGCCCCATGATCTTGAGGAACTCGCGAATCGGGTACGATCGACTCGACCAGATCCCACTCGTGCTCGTCTTGGCTCCTGCCATGTCGCGTCCATCCGTGCGAGTGGGAATCTGGTCAAAGTGTGGTCAATGTGCTGTTTTTACGGGGTTGAGCGATTTTGCGGTGATCTGGTTAAGTGGAAGTCGCGTTGCCCGCCGTGGACTCCTTCGACTGCCGCGGTCGACCGCGAACGGTCGTGTACGCCTTGCATCGCTCGCAGTAGGCAATCCAGTCCTTGCCAAGGACCGTTGGCGTTCCTGTATCACGGACGAGATCGATCCCCATTTCTCTCGCACGCCGCTTGGCGTAGGCCAGACGGGCACGTGACAGCCGGGCCACGATCAGGAAGTCATTGACGGGGTAGCTCACGGTTGGGTCGACACCAGCGGAGTACGTCCGCTGTTCGGCCTGGTGATCCTTCACCTTCGCCCTTGGCTTCTTGGTGGTCATCTCAGTCTCTCCCGGCCCGCGAATTCGGTTTTGTTTTCGTTCGTCGCATCGTTTTTGTGATGCGTTTGATGGGTGGATTAAACACCCGACCGCCAATGGCGTCAAGATATTTCGTGAAATAGCTTAGAAAAATCTAGCTCTATCCAGATAGCGGTTTGATTTAAGCAGTGATCTGTCGGAGATTTGCGTCGCAAAAAGAATTTCAAGAATTCGAGAATCCAATGGCGTTCACACCGCACACGATCGAAGACATCGAGTACCTGGCATCCGCGATGAAGGCCGCTTCCGATGCCCTCGCGTCTCTCGCAAAGAACATGAAGGACCACGAGTTTTCGCCGATCTACCTGCAATTGTCTGTCGCAAAAACTTACGCAGACTCACTTTACAGGCTTTGCACGGAATCGGAGTTTCAGTTCCGAAACCAGCTCCACGCCAAAAAAACGGGGAAGCCAGCGGCGTTCCAAATCCGGCAGCAGAAGAATGCGTTTGACAAGGCCAAGAGAGAGGCTCTCGCGAAAGCGAACTCACTGGGGATCGTCAAGAAATCGACGCGAAAGAAGGGGTGATCATGTGTAGCTTGGCTGTTTTGTGCGTGATCCTGCTCGGATGTACCTCCCATGCCCAGGATACATCTGCAGTTGCGAAGCCTGGCGCCAAGTCGCCACCCAAGAAGAAGATCCATCAAACGGTTCAGAATCGAATCGACGCCGCTCATTTGTCCGCCAAGCGTTCCGTCGAGTTGATCAACACCCTGAAGTCGAAGGTGAGGGACTGCAGGATCTCGGCGGACACAGCAGGAGAGCAGGACGCAATGAAATCTCTCAACAGGGAGATCGCGTCGCTCAGGTTGATAATATCCGAAGCGACCAAGCTCCCGCCGATCAATTTCAGAGACATGGACAAGGGAGATTCCGGATCGATCACATCCACCGTCGAGGTGATTCAGGTCGTGTCAAAACAGATGGGATCATGCCTGGCGGCAATTTCACGAGACAGGCCAGTGCTCGTAATGATTCGCGGACTCAATCTTGAGAACGTCGTCGACGGAAAGAAGCTAAAGCTCGATCAGTCGCTATTTGAGGTGCAAGGGACCGTGACATACGAAACCGTGGGGATGGGCAGTAAGACAGTCCATGAACTGCTCTGCATTTTCGACCAATCGGAACTCCCTACAGGCGAGTTCAGCCAGTATGAGATCGATGCAACAATCCCAGACCTGACGCCAGATGAGAAAAAGAAGAGACAAATCGCACTAGATGCGATCGCAGCCCGAAAGAAAAAAGAGGATGACACCAAGGCCAACGAAGAGAAAAAGGCCAAGATGGAGATGGACGAGAAGAAAGCCGCCGCGAAGCTGGCCCTGGCGAAGAAGTTCATCGACAAGAAGGAAACCGAAACAGGCCGGAAATGGCTGAAAGAACTGATTGAATCCTATCCGGGAACAGCAGCAGCGACTGAAGCAGAGCAGATCCTGAGCAAGCCATGAGCACGCCGGCCGACTCCATCAAAGTCTACGTGATCGACGCTGGACGGAAGTTTTTCTATCTCCAGTGGACGGATCCGAAGACAGGCAAACGCGAGACTCGCTCAAGCAAATGCACCAAGAAACGCGACGCCGAAACCGCCCGCGTGAGGCTGGAGGCGGAACTCAACCAGCGAATCCCCAAGGGCGATGGGTCGCTCCTTTGGAAAGACTTCCTCGTCGTCTACCATGACCGGGAAACCAGCAGCATGGATGAGGCGACGGAGAAGTGGCACATCTCGAAGTTGCACGTCTACGAAAAGACGATGAAGCCGGAGACGCTAGCCTCGCTGGACTCGGTCGAGATCTCCCGATACATCGCCAAGCTGCGGGGACTTGGCCGGGCCGAAGACACCATCCGTGGGCACATCATCGCGATTCGCTGTGCGTTGGAGTGGGCAGTAGGTCAGGGGCATCTGGCGACACTACCCATTCTCCCTGAGGCGAAGCTCAGGACCAGTCGCGGACGCAAGGTGAAGGGCCGCGACCTGACGTTCTGGGAGTTCGTCAAGATGCTGCGGGCGGTCTCCCTCGTCGTCACCCCGCCTCAGGTCGCATCGTGGAGACACCTGTTGATCGGGCTCTGGATCTCCGGTCTTCGCCTGGCAGAAGCCGCCGAGCTGTCTTGGGACGACCCAATCGCCCCACGGGTCAGCCTCAAGGAAAAGTACCCAGTGATTGAGATCGACGCGGAGGACGACAAGGGCCGCACGACGACGAGTCTGCCGATCACGGACGACTTCGAGAGGTTCCTGCTGCGGACCCCGGAGAGCGAGCGGCACGGCCACGTCTTCAATCCACTTGGGGAGCGAGGGCACCCGATAAACAATGAGACGAACCTCTCCCGTACGATCTCGGAAATTGGAGAGAAGGCCGGTATTGTGGTCGATCACAGGAGAGGCAAGTTCGCTTCCGCCCAGGATCTCCGCCGCACGTTCGGGACTCGCTGGGCGCCAAGGGTGTACCCAGTCGTCCTGCAGAAACTCATGCGACACAAGGACATCAAAACGACCACAACCTACTACGCAAACCTCGATGCCCAGAAGATATCGGCGGAGGTGAGGAAGTCGAAAGGCGGGAAAAATCACTCAACTTTCGACTCAACACCGCCCGACGACAGCAGCAAGGAAAGTTGAAAACAGCCTGTTTTTACAGTGTCGGGACCGTAGCTCAATCGGTTAGAGCAGAGGACTCATAATCTCACCGGATTCAAAATGATTAAACCGGCCGAATAAATCTCTTGAGAGGTGCAGGCGGTTTGTTTATTTTCGCGGAAATCGACAGGCCGGATCGAGAGACGATTTCGCCGTTTCACTCAACTTTTCACTCAACACTTTGCCCGTGAAACGAAGCGACCCGGAAAGCTGTCACGCCGTCCGGGTCGTTGGCCCAAAGTATCTTTCGTCCTTTGGTCTTGCTACCCCTCGATCCGCTTCACTCGCCGCATCGACTCGACGTAGAAGCTCCGCTCCTGGCCCTTGTCGAGATCGATCCCCGTCACGAGAAGTAGCCCTCGCTTCAGCAGCGGATTCAGCTCGAACGTCTGACCCTCAATCGGGTCGCAGGTCAGGTCGCGGATGGCAGTCACCTGCAGGCGTCGCGGCTCCAGCTTCGACAACACCCCGTAGAAGTTGTGGCGAGGGTAGTCAAATGCGATGCGGGAGTTATCACAGAACAGATCGTCAGTCGTCGTCGTCATGAGAATGGCCCCTCACGAGAGCTGATCGACACGAGAGATGGGCAGGACGGATTCACTACGTCCCGGCGTGTCACCCTGAGTTACTGCCCGTCGTTGTCCGGATGGGCATGTCATTGGATTGCGGGCAGAGTGTACCGCGCGGCGGACCTGCGTCAAGCGTGTTTTTCGGCGTGGAGAATGGGTAGTCAGAAGAGCCGGACGACCACCCACCTCACCGCCTCATAGACCAGCCAGCACGCGACCAGGGCTATTATGGTCGCGATACCGGCGATGGCGTTTCTGGTGTCACAGGGACGCATTGGTGCCCCGACGTAAACACGATTGTTCGGAAATCAAGTGCTGACCGTGGTGACTGGGTGCAGTCGCTCCAGGCTGTCGAGCACCGCGATGTCAGCGATCAGCGCGCTGCCGTACGCGGAGACGTACGGCAGCAACTGCGAATATGAGTACACAACGCGGATCATGTCATCTGGTGGGCAATGTCCGCCGCACCCTGGGTCAGACCACAGCTCCCGCCAGACGCCGCGCACGAGCGCGGCGTCGTCCGGAACGCTGAGAGTACCGATGAATCCATTATTGCCGTCGTCGACAGCAATCTCGCGCAACTCATCAATTGCTGCGATGTACTGCGCGAGGGTCAGGTCCGGCCGTACGTAGCTGATGACGCCCGCCGAACCGCTTCCGAATACTTTGTACGTGCTGAGGATCATGTTATTGCGATCAATAATAATGTCGTTAAGAGATCCCCCGTCGCGACGTGCGACGGGATCATTCGGCACACTAACAGGTAGCCGACTCCAGATCGTCGACGCTGTACCAATCCGACCGATCATGCGTGGTGTTGTCGTCGAGCCACTCCATCGCCTGCTCAAGAGATTTCCCGCTGACGTGGTGGCTGAGATATCTCGACGTTGCGGTCGACAATCTCCGACGCAGATCCTCTGGAGAGACATCGCAATCGTTGCAAGCATCCAGATCGATCGTGGTAACCTCAATACCGACCGACCCGTCGCCTCCGTCGATCATGTATCGCATCCCGCCACAGGCCAACCAGATCGAGCCGCCAACACTGGAATCAATGCTTACGGTCGGCTCATTCGCGACTGCCTTTGCAAACTCGGCGCGGGCGTCCTCGATTGTCTCGCAGGACAGGACGTAGTCAGCGACGATCTCAGGATTGGTCAGATTCGCGGCTTCGATCTCAGCAACCAGCGTGTCGCGTTGTTCCGTTGTCAGCATGATTCATTCCCCTCAATCGTTCGCCCGGTTATTGGTCTGCGGCACGTCGCCGCGAGAGTCTAAAGTTGCCAGATTGCAGCTCTGGCGGGCTGTGTTGATCAGATGCTCGATCAATCAATCAATCCAGCCGCGCGGCAAGCGGCAAGCTCGCAAGGCGACTCAAGCGTTTCTTCATAATCGCGAGAATACGCGACGTACTCCCGCGTGTCATGCTGTTCGTTCAGCGCCCTGGCCCGCGACTCCGCGCTGCCAGAATCTTCAAAAACGGCAACGACTTCGCAGCCGTCGCCCACGAAATAGAACGACTTGGAGCCCGCGTTGCTGATGTTGTTCGCGTGAATCATTTGATTTCCTTGTCGCCGGAAGCGGCCGGCGCGCCGACTGAGCGGAAGTGTTCAGTGCCCTCTTGGTCGGGCAATAATTTGCCGGGTTTTCAGCACCCGGCGGGCGTTGGGAATGATTTTCAGCATACTCCCGAGGTCTGGTCATTCATTCTCATGACTGAGGCGTCGTACACGAGGCTGGCCGGAGTCAGTTCTGCGTTGGACGTGCAGGAATAGTATCGGTGTCCCACTTTCACGTCAATACGCAAAACGCAGTTTTCTCAAAATTATTTTCGAGATCGTCTCGCCGCCCGCAGTAGGACTCCGCGTGCCCACGCCGTAAACGATTCGCCTGCCTCACTTGCGGCGGATTGCATCTCGTCCCATTCCTCGTCGGGGATTCGCCCCAACTGGCGGGCCTTGGTCAGATACTTATCCTCGGGACGCTTCGGCGGTCGCCCGATCTTCGGTTTGTCGCTGCCCATCGTCGATACTCCTGTTTCGTGTGTTGACGCGAAGAGTATCGACTTAGCGAGTGCGGAAAGTCAATGGGGAGCAGCTGCGACCGGATTCATTCACGGTCGGATTGTCGGTTGTTTTCTTTTTTTACAAAGCAGTTGCAAAAACACATGGACTGAGGATGAAATAAATGATCTAGTGCAACGGCGTTGCGTTTGCAATTCGTGTCGGCCTGACACTGATGTGCATCTGTAACCGACTTGTTGCGGGGATTATTCCATGGCCGCTTTCCGTCGCTCCCTGTTCCTCGTCTTGTCGCTGCTCGCCGGGTGCGCTGTCCTGTCTTGGGTCATTTCCGACCGGCCTGATACCGACGCCATGTCGGGGGCCGAATGGGAGACGCAGCCGCGGCCCTTTGGTGGGTTCTCACGAGTCCGGACTGTCGCCGGAGAATGGGCCGAACAGCGAGACTATGATTCATCCGGTCTACTGGAATCGCATCGCTACTGGGACTCGCTCCACCGGATGCATGACGTGACATTCGACGCGACTGGTCGCGAGGTCACACACGAGATCCGCAATTAAACCAGTGACCACCAGATCCGCGTATTCGGCACAACGCGGAAGCCCGAAAACGATTGATTTACCGCGTCCATGACGCCCGGATATTGAGTGCTGTAATCATGCCCAGATATTATCCCGCCCGTCCTGATCAACGGCTTCCACGATTCGATATCTGCACAGACCTCGGCGAAATTATGGTCTCCGTCAATAAACACCGAGTCGAGTTGCACTCCTGACCGATGCAACTGGCGGGCAGACTCGATCGACCCTGACTCAATGTGAATGACTCTTGCTGTAATTTCCGCGACTGCAGCCGCGAATACGGCTCGCCACCACCTCTCGCTCGGAACATGGTCATGGTAGCCGAGGAATGGTTCCACCACATAGACTCGCGATTTCGGTGACATCCCGGCACACGCGGCGAACAGTGACCTTCCGCAAAATGATCCAATTTCAGCGTGACTCCTCGACTTGCCAAACGTGTCATACAGCCAGCAGAGCTCCGTTGGCCACATCATTCCTGGGATTTGATAAGACCGAGTTACTGCCTCGTGACGATCCATCAGAAGCACCTCCCGGCCGCAGGACACACGACGACGCCGCCGCTGACTTCGGCGATTCTGCGGGCCTGTCTCTCATCTGACTCGACGAACAGCGGCGGTTTAATCCTATGCCTCCGACGCATGAACTCTGAGAAGTGCCCCCCCTTCCACTGCCCAATGTCCACTTTCGCCCGCTCGCGATTACTGGCCCACGGACCCATGATGATCTGATCGCACGCGATGCCGTGACATGCCAGCCACTGCTCAGTTTCCTTCCGCCACTTCTCCAATCGGGCGGTCACGATTAGTGGTAGTCGAGTTTTCCGAACCATGTATTTTGGGGTCGCAGTCAGCAGGAACCCGCGATACCGATCTCCGTCATCATCGTCCCGCGGGTCGCAATCCGCACACAATATTCCGTCGAAGTCGCAAGCCATGCCTGGACCGAAAACAGAGTTGAACAGGTTCCATTCCAGCAAATGCGGGTGAGGCAACTCCCGAACGAATAGATCAGGTTTGAGCCTTGCAAGCGGATTAACGTAGACCGCCGCACTGATTGCACCAGGGAGCGATCTCCACACAATTGGCATTACCTGTTTGAATGAATTGCCGGTCATACATGTGTCATCGACCACCACTGCCGGGCCTTGACCTCCGGTGTTGCCCGTAAGTCGCCAGCCATTACCGGCCTCAATCACATCGCCCATCGACTGCCGGATAATCGAGAAAGGCAAATGCAGCAGCATGGCAATCATTGAGGCAATCGTGACGCCAGACCGCGAGACGCCAACTATCATCGATGTCTCAGGCGGAATCATGCTGGAGAGCGTTCGCACATCCTGCTGAAGACGCTCCATTGTGACAAATTCTGGTATCTGCCCCGGCGTGTAGGTGAATGGATTCGGCCCTCGCTGTTGCGGGAATGGCGGCGGCATCTCTGTCGGCTGTCGATCCTCGCAGCGGTTGCATTGCCTCACGGTCTGATGCTGGCAGTATCGGGCCATGCTGCATTCTGTGTCGTGCAGGTTGCAACGGAAAATGGAAATCTGCTCGCCTCTGGATCCGCACAAATTGCTCTCGTCATCGCGGATCTTTTCCCCACGATGCTGACACGTATATGCGATCTGCTGTGACGCCTCCCGCCTGTTCGTCGCGACTACAGTCGTTGCCGCCGAGACGCCAGACAATGGCGCCAAGCCCTTGGTGATTCTCCATAGATCACATGTCCGAGCAGTGACACCTTCCGCTGTTCCCTCGCACAATGCTCGCAGGCGACCATGGAACTGTTCGCATTCCTGCCTCACGGTGAGATCTCCGCAGACACAGTTGATACTCCGCATCCAATGACACACGACGTTAGGTCGACAGTCGAAGGGTCAAGTGTTCCAGACATGATTGGCACGCACGACATTCCGTTTCCGTCGAGCGAAACGGAGCAGGCGTTGATTGTTATGGCGGCGTTAAACGGCCTGCCGCTGATGCCGCCTGTGGTATCTCCGACACAACTCATGTCGGCATGTAATGCAATCGTGGTGAATGACGGACCCGCAATCGAAGCGCCGCCCGACCAATGATGGGATCCTGTTCGCGTCAGCAGCCACGAAGCACCGTTAATTGCGGAGCACGTCGACGATAGGGTGATATGGCAATCCGACTCTTCCGCTGGGTCGCAGCACGTTGCGGAACAGGCCGGGGTGCATTCTCCACACGATTGATCACGTAGGCTCAATGTTCCCGTCACCGTGGATCCGGTGAGCAGAGACAGATGAACGTCTATCAAGCTGACCCAGTCCTGAGGCGGCGGGTCGTCGCATGGTTCCGTCTCGCACGGCAGTAGCTCCGGTGCTCCCAGAGTTGACTGAATGCTGTCCGAATCCCGGCAGATTGTGCCGTGAATTTTCCGCGAGTTCAGCGCCCCCTCGAAATAATAGATCCCGGAATAGCTTCCATGCGGTCCAGTCGCGGTGATGTCGACGCCACAAATTCCCGACGATGCTGGCTTCAACTGAATCACGACACTGGTGTCGCCAACCGATCCGGCCCACTGCTTCGTTTCACAATCCCAGTTAAGCGACGCTGCGTCATTAGCTGAGCCCGCATAGTCGGTTGCTGTCGCCGTCACTCTGGCACAGATCTTCGCTGGCAGGCATGTCGTGCAGGTGCATGGAGAGCAACGCTCCTTGATGACTGGATTTTCGACGACACTAGATCGCGAGATGGTAATCGTGAATTCGTTCCCGTCACTGTCTTCCGCAACGAACGTTATCGCCGGGAGAAATCCAGCAAACTCCAACGGTGTTGCCAACAGTGTTGAGTTGACGACAGTTGAGCAACTCGGACCCGTTCCGCTTAGTGTGACTTGAATATCGGCGAAGATTCCCGAGCAAGATCCGGACCCAGACCACCCACCGCATTGCCGCGTCATGCGAAACGAGAAGTGTCCAATCCCATAATCGTCGACATCGCAGCACCCAAGCGAAGCGTACGGACCTGGCAACACCTCAACATCGACGCAGAGGTATCTCGGCTGGCATCTCGCGCAAGCAGTGCACGATAGATCGCGGACACAGCAGCCTGAGCAGGATGGTTTTCTAGGCACAGTTATAGCCCAAATCATCCATTGAGATGATCGAATAGACGCAGGAGTCGCCGTTGTAAGGATCTGTTTCGGCCATCCGGACAGCCATGCCCTTGTGGTTAACAAGCAGTGCGGGGTTTCCTGTTAAATACCCGAGCGGATCAACTAAATCGATCACATCGCCTGGCGAGGCGGTAGCCCCATCGCAAATCACATAATCAACGACCGCGATTCCAGTCCCGGCGACACAGTCCGCCGAAGTCAGAGTGAACTGAACGATCTGCGAACCGCCACCACCTGGCTTGCGATAAAACAATGCCCGCTTCGGATTGCTCCCAGACAGCGGAGCACCCTGAGCAACGAACCCAGATCCGGCCGACCCAAGCACCCACGAGCCAGACACTGGCCCCCATTCCTGGCCTGCGACAGGATCAGCCGCCCCAGGGTCGACGGAGACGTAAAGGAAGTTGTCGTAGAATGCGGTCCCCATGCCGCCGATAGCGATGGACTTGTCGCCCGTCACCATGATGTTCCCGGACGCCCCGTTGAACTTGGTAACGGTCGAGTACGTGAACTGCCCATCGGTGTCGGTGACGACTCCAGTCACGAGCACCGCCGAGCGAGGGGGGATGACCTCGCCGGACTGATTCAGGATCGGGAATGGCAGCTTCGGGGCAACTCCGCTCATAGACTGCCCATCTCTCTCTTGAGTTGGCGGATCGTCCACTCGTTCTCGGCGGTCGCGATCTTCCCCCGCAGGACTCGCTGCTGTGCGTCGCGGTAGCTCGGCCGGGTGAAGTCGTGCTCCGTCCCGACGCTGGCCTTCGTGTTCGCCCCGGCCTTGCTGATCGTGTAGGAGATCTGCTGAATCGCCCCGTCGAGATCGAGCGGAACGAGTAGCTGATACGTTCGCGTCAGTGCCTGTGGAGCCTCGAATTCCTTCAGCTTGCAGTTGATGTAGTAGTCGGCCCGTTCGTCGCACTCGGCGAGATTGTCGAGAGTCGCGTAGGTGGACCCGTCGCCGCTCTCATCGTCGATGTTGTACGTGGTCTTGAAATGCTGGGTGATGTCGTCGGCACGGATTGGCAGTACGAACTTCGGCGAGTCAGGATCGGCGGGAGTCGCTCCGGGTACCACCTTCAGCTTCGAGTATCGCACAGGCTGGCCGGTCTGATTGTCGCGGATCATCACGGCACAATTGATGAACACTCGGGCGGGATACTTCGCGTCTCCGTCCGCGTGATTCTCGAATCGTCGCAGGGCAATCGAAGTGAACACGAGCCCGCGTTCCGCGTCGATGGAGAACGACGCCATCTCATTCGGATCGTCGGGGTTCACGGACTGGTAATCGAGCCGAGTCCCGCCAGGGCAATTCCCCGCTTCCGCCCGCAGCTTGTGCCAGCCAACGAAGTCGCAAAACGCCGGGGAGTATGCCCGCGAGTTATCCTCATTGACGTACTTGTCGACCGTCTCTTCGGTGAGGATGATTTGTCGCGGAAAGACCTTGTTGCTGCCCAGTCCTTCGCCGCCCGCGATGCTCTTCTCGACGTAGCCGGGAATACTGACAAGCCCGTCGCCATCCGGCTTAATTCGCCATGCTCGATAGATGTACTGCTGAGCGAGGGACTGGGCAGTGACGTACGTCCCGTCAGGCTGGAGAACCTTGTCTCGCGAGACATTCCCGCAGAATTCGTCCTCTGTTTCCCAAGATGGCGGCCCATTCTCTGTAGGGATGTACGTGAGCTGATCAACCGGCTTCCACGATCCGTCCGCATTGTTCGTCGGCCTTGGCGCCAACGGATCGAGCGGGACTGGCGACGGCTGCTTGGACGGGTCGTAAATCTCCTTCCCGACCGCCTCCAACTCGATGCGGACCTGA
>Ga0265327_10000627_pt1 | contig 57755 bp, 51 predicted proteins | sample 41621metaG_FD_202089 | JGI IMG/M metagenome (GOLD analysis project Ga0265327, IMG submission 202089) | Rhizosphere microbial communities from Carex aquatilis grown in University of Washington, Seatle, WA, United States - 4-16-21 metaG | ecosystem: Host-associated > Plants > Roots > Rhizosphere... | reverse complement strand
ATCACGCATTCTTAGACCAAGTTTGAGCCCCTGAATTAACAGTTTAAAGTGGCTTCATTACGCCGAAAATCACTGGCTCCTTAATGCCGAAAAGTGACATATATGACCGACTACGTACCGCCTGCACAATATTGTCGCGATACCATTCAAAATTCGCTTGGGTCAAGCGCCACGTCAATTTTGTGTGATCAGTTCCCTTCTTAGGCAATCTGACCAGTTCGAAGCCAGCAATCTCAATGTGCTGGCCGGAAGCAAATGCATTTTGTAGTTTGTCAGTCGAATGAATCGGGTGGCGGCCAGCTTCGGGGGCAGTAGCAAGCAGCAGCCAACACACCTCTTCGCCCTTAAACCATAAAACCAGATGGACGTTGCCCAAGCCGGATTGTGTGCGTTTAAACCGTTGATACCGGCCAATGCACGCCTGATAGTTAAGCTCGAACAAGGTAACGGCCTGCTCGATTTTATCTACCGGGCAACGACCAGAGATATGGTGCGTATAGCCATGATTCACAGCATCCTGCACACGCTGCATGGCGACACTGAGATTTGAAAAAATCAGGGAGTTTTTCATTTGCTCCCCCCGTTCTTCAAGAGGAGCAGCAATTCAATTGCCGGATCGCACACGGCAAGGGTGCCGGGCGGAGGAAATGCAGCGCGGTAAAAAATACATAATACCGGCTGATGTGCTTCTGTCTCTGGGCGAGACGCTACTGTTTTGTTCATGTGTTACCTCTTCTTCAATCCAACCAAAAAGAAGAGGGCCACGAGATGCTTGGATCGTACTTCTAATATTTGCGCCGTGTCAACATAATTATGATAATAATCATTGCATTACATTACTTGTGGCGTGCCGGGGCCTGCCTTGCGGCATGCATACTACGGAGGGTTTCTCGTGGCCCCCAAGCCCAGCAAAGCCGGGTCTCAGGACAAGGAGCGAAAATTGATGACTATAAAAATCAGAAAATTATAAAAATCCGCTGAAATCCGGAAATTATCAATTAACGCATTGATTTACATATATATTAATTTTTTTATTATTTTTAAATTCATATTTCAGAGCCGGGTATACGGAAAATGCCGGATGAAAATTGAGCCGGGCATAGAAAAACCCCCAACCGAAAATCGGATGGGGGTTTTGGTACTACCTGCTACAAAAACATGGTAGCGTGGAACTAGGCCAATGGCTTCGTTCCTTTTGCAGCGATTGCACAACGGTTTCCCGTTTTTTTGGTGATTTACACCGGCCTTCTGTACCGAACTACACTCAGGCTTTTTTCAAACACAAGACCCTTTCTTCGGGACAAGTCTTGCCGCGCCCATTAACGCAGGCGTCGCGTTCCGGTTAAAGCACCGGATAAAATGCCGAATCGTGATCTTCTACGATTACCTTACCATTGGTACGGCACCCCGTTCCGCTAAACAGAACAAGTAGCAGTTAGTTATATCCATTACACACAACCGGCTGCGTAACACCATTTATCGCCATTCGTCGTAAAGCCCGCCGCCAAGCGGGCATGATCGATGCTACCAACATCAATCATCCAAACAACGTCAATCCTGCCAAGGATTTTTCAGACACACCTTTCGACTGCTCCCGGCTTTCAGCGTATGAACAAGCAGCAAGTTCGCCCATACGTTTTGACTCAGCATTTCTGCCTGCCACTACTCACCAAGTCTCCCCCGCATATCCTGATCGGTGCCAACCGATATAAACGGACGTAGCGGTTCCCACGTTAGTTATTAAAGTTTATTGATATTAGCCTGCGTGCTCAAATTGAAAGATATTTTATGGAGACTCTCCACTCGCCCATCACTCGTATAGAGTAATCAGGTTTTCAGCGACCCAAGATTCCGGAACGGCTCGCTTACTTCTGACAATTCTCATCACACCTTGCTTGCCAGCCCTAAGGACTGGTACAGGCATCATATTCACCCAACGCATCACATTGGTCGGTTTACACCGCCAGGACGCCTCTGTTCAATTACAGTAGAGCTATCAACGACCCCCGCAGCTTGCGCTGTAAGGTGCCGACCGAATCCAATCTCTCTCATCGGCCCTGATACGGTTTCCCGTACCCTCAGAAGTGCTACTGTGGGTCACAGGTAATACGGTCTCCCGCATCCCCTGGTCGGTATTCGCGAATGCAACTTGCACATTCTCCCGATCCCTTAATAACGAACCATTCTGGTTTCACACGATGTTCCGTGCATCCTCCAGATGGCCCTTTCCGTGTCGCCCAATCCTCCCGCTAAGCGGGATTGGGAATGAAGTCGAAGCAGTAAAAACTGCAGCGCTTCGTTGTTTGCCGCGCCAGCCCCTACTATGGGCACGCGGCTTCCGCAGTCTCACCCGATTGGCAATCGAGTGATGAGCCTTTCGGCTCGGTGTGTCGCTCACGTCGTGGGTTGGTAGCCCCCAACGTGAACCTGTGTCAGGGGTGGCAACCCTTGTGGCGATACGCTGATCGTATCTCAAGTTTTGCCGGTTTTTGTCATGAAGGAATCTTTAATTATTCGTGTTCACTGCGTTCGATTTTTCTTACTGAAAAGCCATCCCTGCGGGATGCGCTTTTATGCGTGTTCTTACTCTGAATCAGCCGGAACAAATATTTTTGTTTTTAAGTGCATTTTTCTCTGGCGCAAATTATTTTTACACGGCGCATTTTGCGCCAGAATGACGGAACATCGCGAATCGTTACTGTTCTCAATGAGGGTGAGCTTGAAATCTAACTATTCAATTGGCGGAATGTTGCTTGTAGCATGCAGGATTGGGCATTCTGATTGTCGCTGTTTGCAACAATTGACGTAGATATCTCAGCACTCTCGCCGCATACATATCGTCAGCAGAATAATATTTGACAAATCCACGCGGATCGCTGAGCATTCCAACTGCATCGCATTTCCCTAAAGCAAGCCTACTGAGCCGCACAGACGGCACGGAGCGCAGTCAGGAAAAGTCAGCTTGAAGACTGACTGCCATGTTCAAGAAAGGCATTCGAGGCGCATTCCGCCCTTGTAGCCAAAGAACTATGACTAAACTGCATTCAGACGCTAAAGGGGAGTCTTGATGTTTTCGTACCGCCAGCACAAAAGTCAGCGCCCAGCGTTTTTAGGAGTCTCGCTCCAAGTAAGATCCCTGCTTTCCGTTTTTCATTTACCCCGTCTTTGCACGGGGTTTTTGCATTCCACAATTCTTGTTTCCCTCCCCGAATGAAGGCTGGAAGGGCGTTGTGCCTTAGCGTTCAAATATTATGCATGTTTATTCCAGCGTATTCCTAACTTATTCTTACAACAACCTTAAGGAAAATTAACAATATGAAATCACTTCGATTTTTGCTTGTGTTTATTTGTGTTGCAGTACTTACCTCATGCGCCAGCGCACCAAGTTCAAGAACGATTTCTGTAACAAAAGAAATAAGTCGCTTGAATAAAATAACTCAGGGAAGAAAAGTTGCTTTTCTTACAAAATATACGGACTATGACATTCATGGAGAGGAAATTAAAGGAGCTTGTAACATTATAAAGGACGAAGCCCCACTGGAAAAATCGGTTATGCAATGGGCTCCTAATAGAGTTGACCAGTCCGCCTTAACGGCTAATGACCTATTAATTTCATATTCTTTAGTTTGCAAAGATATTTATACTGACAAAACAGGCGGAACTGCTACTTTGGCTGTTTTTACACTTGGTGTAGTTCCAGCTGTAAATAGATATAAGATAGACCTATATGTGGATGCATATATTGGCAATAAGAAAGTATTCTCGGAAAAATACAACAAGACTGAGGAGTTTAATTCCAACCTCTGGAACTATTCTAACAGCTTAAAGGAGCATGTTGTTAATATCGCAAACTACTTAGTCGACGATTTTACTAAAGAGCTTGAAGGAAGTGGTGCATTAGAAAAATAATTTATGCGGTCGAAGGTCGTCGCTGCTAGAACCCCGGCTTCAGCCGGGGTAACAATTCTCAATTCGGATAATTTATTATGTCCATGCAGTTGGCAAGAGTAACTTTATGTATTCTATTAATTGCAATATGCGCATCTAATGCAAGGGCAGAGGAGGCATTTTTTGAAATTAATGATCAAGAATTAGAGTCTTTAAAAGCGTCACATCCGTATTTTACGCGTAACTTTGGTCGGGTACAGGTCGCTTCAAATGTAAAGTTTGACTTTCTGAACGAGTTCAAAACTGAGTTAAGAAATGTCCTCTATGCATCTGATGCATTTGACAGTGATGCAACGGAACGACTAGCCGTGTTAGCAACCATCCTTAACATCAGGCGAGATGGAGAGATGTTTCCAATATCTTATAGTGTTGATGTCAGATACGATCTCTTGGACACAGTGAAAGCTGTAGCTAGTTGGACAATTTCAACGCATGCCACATCAACGAATTTTGCAGGGAATACTCGCGCTCAATATGCTCTTGGTGCCGCAATTCAGCGGAACATAAGAAGCTTTATGTTGAATTTGAAAGCAACATATGACCCTGCTAATGGCGAAAAAGCTCGTAAGTTATTAGCTGATCTAGGAAGCGAGGCTCAAAGCGATACTATTAACATCAGCGCTCTTGCTGGATACATGGTATTAGGCGGGGCGAAAGTTGTAAAAGCTACCGCCTCGGCGGCAGGGGCTGTTGCAGGGGCTGTGGTAACAGGAATGGCTGACGTGTGCAGATCAGACCCCTCTTGTGCTAATAAAAAACCAGGAGAGGCACAAGCTGAACTTGAAACTCAATTTAATAAAACCAACAAGCAACTTCAGGACAACACTAATCGAGCCTTCCAGCAACAGCGGGAGCAGCAACAAGCTCAACAAAGAGCAGCACAGGAAGCTCGCGATCAGGAGAATGAACGCATACGTCAACATAACCTGCGCGTCGCACAGTTAGATCAGCAAGCGCGACAACAAGCACAAGATCGTCAACAGGAACAGGCGCGGCAACAAGAACAAGCCCAACAGCAGGAACAGGCGCGTCAACAAGAGCAAGCCCGGCAGCAGGAACAGGCCCGACAGAAAGAACAAGCTCGCCAGCAGGAGCAGGCGCGTCAACAAGAGCAGGCCAAAAAGAAGGCGGATGCAGAAGCCGCAAAACTGGCTGAAGAAAAGGCCAAGAAGCAAGCAGAGGATCAATATTTAAAGAGCTTGGCGGCAGGTGGTCGATTCAGGGCGCAGAATTGCTTTGGAGACTATTTGGTGTCCGGTAAACTACCAAACATAAAACCTGCGTTGCTTGGATGCGTAGACGTGCATTTCCGTGCCTTTTGCCCCGGAAGTTCACAGGGCACAGACGGGACGATAAGCAATTGGGTGGACTTCGGTGGGTGTCTTGGCGCTACCGGGGACATTAAACCAAAACCATCTTGTAAAGCCGAAGATATGCGGGTTGAAGTGATTGAGGTGGTGCGCGGTTGCGGAAGTTGATTAACGCCGTTCTTCGATCTGCTGTCTAACGCCAGCCTTTGCTGCAAGCAACTGGGAATTTACCCGAAGAGATTCAGTTGGTTTAATTCAAGATAATGGTGGTTTTCCAGTGCCCACACTCATCGTGTCTGGCGCACCACAAAATCCCTTGTAAGATAAGGGAATTTAGCCTGATCAGGCTGCCACAATATGGAAGTCTGTCGCTTTGACAATTGGGCGCACATGGTTCTTTTCGCGCCTCATTTCGACGATGCCATAGTTAGACATGGTTTTTAGTGTCCGGGAAAGATTTCCCGGTTTGCGTCCAGTCATTTCTGCCAAAGACGAAATGGACTCCGGTTGCGAATCCTTGATCACATGAAGCAATGCGCGATTGTCGTCGCTAAGCACCTCGGCCAACGACTTCATTGAAGTAAACCATATCTTGGGTTCGCTTGGCTTCGGCTTATACTCGCCCTTGGCAATTGCGTAGATGCGTTCACGAATCTTGTCTTGAGGCATGATGCCAATCATGATGCTTTTCATTTTTCTGTCTCCTTCAATACTCGATCGACATCTGCGAAGAAATCCTTAAGCAATTGGTAGGCATCCTTGAACTCGTACAGCACACCTTTATCTGAAATGTGTCGATGTTTGTGGTCATATGGCAATACTTGCCCCGCATACTTAAATCGACCGGGCGGCTTAACCGCGTGAGCATTGTCATAGCCCAGCACACGCGCACCACTTTGATCATGCAGTGTTAAAGAATAGCGGATACCATGAGGTATCAAAATAGTGGGCTCAACGCGCCAAGCATGAATCTCAACCCAACAGCCACGCTCCTGCTGAACGATATTTCCGTTCAAATCAATCAGAGTATCAATGCCATTGTCTATCTGCATGGGATAAGTATATCAACTGCTGATAAAGTGCACCAGTCGATTTTAGTGTTGTTATGAGAATAATTGAATACAGAACAAAACGCATTAACCAGCATAAATGATCTTATTAAAACTGCAATCGAAGAGTCCGTTGATCTGGACGAAGACAAGAAAATCAGGCTGTTCGAATCGCTTCGTTTGCTCGGGGCCGATTATGACCGGCTTAGTTCTCATATATCCAGAATAGTGCACCTAATGCGCGGACTGAACGTTAGAGCCGCTCTGCAAACCGACTCGGATTTTCTGGGGCTGTTCTACGAGGCTTTCTTGCGATATGGCTATGACAATAACGCATTGGGTATAGTCTTTACCCCAAGGCATATTACAAGATTTTGCGCAGAGATGATTGATGCCAAATCTACTGACAAGGTAATAGATCTGGCATGCGGAACGGGAGGGGCACTTATTTTTTGTATGTAATCTGTAGCCACAAGGAGCGCGGTGCCATGGGCAGGTCGTTGGGAATTGCGGTGCCGGGCGCTAGGCTGGGTTCGAGTACGGTCGCATTGAACAGGTTATGCACCGAAGCCGCATAATCCCACTGTTTTTTGCCTTGACTGTTGTGCAAGGCAATATCCACCGTGGTGTAGTTGGGAATGTCGGGGCGGTTGTCGCCAACAGCCCGTTTTCGATCCGCCACATAATTGACTTGGCTGCCAAGCATCCAGTTGCCGCTGAAACGATAATCAGCCCTTGCATATAAATGATGGTGCGGCGCGTAACCGGCATCCTGATTGGTCGTCTCGTCGATGGATTTCTGGTACGAGTAATTTCCTGATACACGCAACGCCCGGCTTGCATCCCATACCGTTTCCAGCTCCATGCCGTTGCCGTACTGAGTGCCTTTATTTTTATAAAGTCCGCTCACCGGAGTAATGCCGTTCTGGCTATCGTAGTGAAACAAACTCAGGTTGATCTGGGTATCCTTGCGCGCCTGCCAGGAAAAAGCCGCCTCCCGCGTCTGGATGGTTTCCGGTTTTATGTTTGGATTGCCGAGATTCACCGCATTAATGCCATATTGTTCGTTGAAAGACGGGGCGCGAAAAGCCTTGCCGTAAAGCAGCTTGGCGGTGAGATCGAGGGTCGCGTCCCACACCAGCGCCAGACGCGGGTTGGTGGTGCCGCCGAAATCGGAATAATTGTCATGCCGCACCCCGGCGGTCAGCGTCCAGTCACGTTTGAAGTTCCACTCGTCCTGCACATAGAGATAGTCTATGCGCCGTTGTTGCGGTTTGATGAAGGGATTGGTGAAGGAATAGTCCATTACCGGCCCGACAACGGTCTGCCCCGCTACCAGCACGTAATTCTTGATCGTCTTAGTCTGATATAGATCGAGATCGTCATGCCCAATCCCCAGACGCAGACTATGTCCGTCAAAGCCGGAATAAGTCGCATTACCGGAATAGCGGAATTGCTTGTCCCATGAATTCGGCCCGCCGATCAACCCGTTGGGTGAAATAACGCCGCCCACCTTGGCGCCGGGGGGAAGCAGTTGCAGATTGGTCGGATAAGTGAAGGTGTAATATTGCAGGGTCGCCAGGGTGCCCACACTCCAGTTGCGGGCAAACTGGGGATCGCTCCAGGAAATATCACCGGTTACCTCTTCGACTCGTCCTTCACTGTTTGGATCCAGCGCCGAGTTGATACCGGCGCCGGTTCCCAATTTGTCGCGCAGCTTGTAGGCGGCGCGCAAACGCCATTTATCGCGGGCGAGATTGAGGTTGGCGTCGATCGCATTGTAACCGGTGCTGACCGGTCCCGGCGCCAGGCTGACATGGGTGCCGGCGGTCTTGTCGCTGGCGGTCTGGGCATCGGCCTTGATGATCTCCTTGATGCCGTCGGTGCTGCCGACATTCAGGTAAGTCGCCACGTCCATTGTTCCCCATTTTCCACCGTGCTGCACCCACGCGTCCTTGCTGTTGAAGGAACCGCCGCGCACCCCGAACTCGGTGCCCGGCGTGTCTGCCGCCGTTTTGGTGATAATGTTGATTACCCCGGCATAGGCGTCCGCCCCGTACAGCGCGGAACCGGGGCCGCGGATGACCTCGATGCGCGCAATATTTTCGACCGGCACGCCCACCCAGCCCGCCCCTTTGTCTCCGCTGAACATGGTGGTCAAGGGGATGCCGTTTTGCAGCAGCAGCACTTGCGGATTGGTTTGTCCGTTGAAAACACCCCGGATCACATATGTTGCGATATAGCGAATGGCGGTGCGCGAAACGTGGACGCCCGGTACGGTTTCCAGCACCTCGTCTATATTCGTCGCGCCCATCGCGGCGATTTCCTCGGCGGTAATGACGGTAGCCGCTGCGGGAGCTTTGGATAGGGGCTGCGATCTGCCTGTGGCGATGCTGACAGTGGACTGGTCACCGTAGGCCAGGGCCAACTCTTCTTCTTCGGTGGGTTGTGCGGCAGCCGTGCCGATCCAGGCTAAAGCCAGCAAGGCAAAGGCAGTGGGTCGATTTGACGTTTTCATGGTGATGCCTCCCCCGGTCAAGTTGTCCGGCATCCTGATTTTATTTCCGATTAATCATTCGACTACTTGTAGCGCACATGCTACTCCAAATTAGCAGGAGAAGAAACCGTATGTACGGTTATTGCCAAAAAATCCCGGCTCTCTTCACGGCTTGGATCGGCCGCTTTGCTGTTCGTCCAAAAATTCGTTGCGGATGAAAATTAATATTGCTCAAAATTTATGTTGAACCTGAAGGTTCCATGCGCGCCCCGGGAGCGGCAGATCGGAACCGATGCCCGATGACAAGAAAGTTGGTTCCATGGCATTGCTATTGAACAGGTTCGTCACTGTGGCGCGCGCATCCCAGCCATCGGCAAATTCCTCACGGCGAAGCGTCATATCCAGCGTAGTGTAGTCGGGAATCCTGGAGCGGGTATCGCCGGGTTGCCGCATCCGGTCTGCCACATAATTGATTGTGGTGCCGAGCTGCCAGCGCGGAGCAAAACGCCAGTTGGCTCTGGCGAACAGGTGCCGGTGCGGTGCCAACCCCGCATCCTGTCCGCTGGCATCATCTATGGAATGCTGCCAGGAGTAATTGCCGGTCAGCCGCAGATTGCTGCCCGCATCAAAAGTCACCTCCCATTCCACTCCGCGTCCTGTTTGCCCGCCTGCGTTCTGATAGTTCGCAGTCGCGGCAACGGGCAAAATGATGTTGCTCATGCGGTAATGGAAAAAATTCAGATTGGAATTTAAGTTGCTGGTCTGCTGCCAGGAGAAGGCCAGTTCGTCCGAGACTATGCGCTCCGGTTTGATGTTGGGATTGCCGAGAGTCACCGGATTGTTGATGGCATACATCTCGGAAAAGGACGGGGCGCGGAAAGCCGTGCCGTGCATGGCCTTGACCACCACATTGTAGGCCGCATCCCACACCAGCGCGAGACGGGGATTGGTGGTGTTGCCGAAGTCCGAATAGTGATCCTGCCGTATCCCAGCCGTCAGCGTCCAGTCCTTGGCGAGTCTCCATTCGTCCTGGGCAAATGCATACTCCAGAGTACGCTTGTGCGGCAATTCATAGGCTAGCGCCGGATTGCCGGTGGCGTCCATCATCACAGGGGGGCTGCCATTCGGGGCGAAGCTTGCAGTAAAATTTTTGGTTTCAGTGACCGAGTATAAATCATCGACCTGAAACCCCGTGCCGATGCGTATCCGGTGGTGCTCAAAGCCGGTATAAAAAGCGGAAACGCTGCCGTGCGGGTGTTGCTCGGCATGTGCCGGATTTCCGAGCATGCCATTGGGGAAACCGGGAGTTCCTGCGGGAAAAAGCGTGAAGTACGGGTCAGCCGGACTTTGCTTGAGGTTGTAATAACCCGCCACCCCGGACACATCCCAATGGGGCGACCAACCGGCCTGATCATAGGTTAGGTCAAGATACAGCCTGGACTCGGTTACGCGCGCACCGGGGTCCAGAGCCCCGGCCAGACCTGCACCCAAACCCATTTTGCGCTCCTGATAAGCCGCACGCAGGCGCCACGCTTCCTTGGACAAGTCGGCACGCGCGTCAAATGCCTTGCGGGTTGTGCTGAGCGGCCCGGAACGACCCGCCGCGTCCTTTTGCAGAATGGCTTGCGAGCCATCGGTATTGCCGGAGCGAAGATAGAAAGCGCTGTCCAAATTTCCCAGTTTGCCGCCATATTGCACATACGCATCGCTGGTGTTAAAGCTGCCGATACGCGCACCGAATTCGGTAGCCTTGATGTTGGCCGGGGTTTTGGTAATGACATTGATCACCCCTGAAAAGGCATCGGCCCCGTATAGCGCCGATCCCGGCCCGCGAATCACTTCGACACGTTCTACATTCTCCAGTGGCAGACCGCCCCAAAACTCGGTGCGTGTACCGATAAATGCATTCGTGATCGGCATGCCGTTGACCAGCATTAATACCTGGGAGTTATATTGGGTATGAATGCCCCGGAAGCTGAAAATCGGCTGCAATGCTATATTATTCATGGAGACATGAACCCCCGGCACACTTTCCATTACCTGGTCCAGATCGTTGGCGCCCATGGCCTGAATATCATGGGCGGTAATGACGGCAGCCGATGACGGTGCTTTGGAAATGGACTGCGAACTGCCGGTGGCGATGCTGATGGTAGATTGGTCGCCATAGGCCAGTGCTAAATCCTCCTCTTCTTCGGAGGGCTGGGCGACTGCGGTACCGATCCAGGCTAGTGCCAGAAAGGCACAGGCTGTTAATCGATTTGATATGTGCATGGCGTAGCCTCTACCCGTCAAGTGGCCTGGCATTCTGAATGCGGTTTTAGACGAAGATTCCGGCAAATTTGAAATTATTGTATTCGCAATCACTGCCGGGAGTATTTATTTAACCATGATTGCTATAAGGGTAGTGTAAAGCCTGATATCATAATAGGCAAGTGTGTGGCGACTCTAAAATAATCATGGGTATGTACACCAAATCAGCCTTATTCAGTCCGGCAATTTTTTTCTGTCGGCGGCTTGGTCTGCGGGCAAATTTGCTGGCGATTTTGCTGCTGATGGATGTGGCTGTTCCGGCTTGGGCAATTCCCAAAGATGCGGACGAATCAAACGTCCCGAAAATCCATCAGCCTGAATACAATTCAGGGGTGATTCGTGCTATCGCGCCCTATCTTTCTACCCCTGCCACGCAACAATTGGTTCCGGAATACCCCGCCGAAGTGATGCGCGCTATTGAAGCCTATCCGGATGTGGTGGTTTTCCCCATTCAGGTCGCGGCATCGGTTAATCCGAACACAACCCGGAACCTGGCCAACAAAATTGCACAGGCATCGGGAACGGGTTCTATCGCGGTAATTTATCCGGATATCGGCGAGCCCTATCGCAGTGTGTTCACTCAAATCATTGACGGTATAGAAGACAAGGCCAAGAGGCGTGTCGTCAATTTTCCGGTTGGTCCGAACGTGAATGTCGGCGAGTTGAATAATTCTTTGCGCCGCCAGGATACCAAAGTGGTCATCGCACTCGGCCGCCAAGGGGTGAAGGTTGCCTCCACGCTGGACAGCAACATTGGCGTGGTGGTGGGGGGGGTGCTGACAGCAACGGATCAGGAGATACGCAGCTTGCAGGTAAACAGCCTGTCACCGGATCCCTCGCTGCTATTTGCCCGCCTGAGGGAACTCATGCCCAAGGTGCGAAAGATATTCACCGTGTACGATCCGCGCCAGAATGCGTGGATGATGCGGCTGGCGAAAGAAGCCGCGCGCGCCCAGGGGCTGGAACTCACCGCCTATGAAGCGCAGGACTTGCGTAGCGCAATGCTGGCGTATCAAAAGATAATAGCTACTGCCGATAGCGGACAGGATGCGTTATGGTTACCCCAGGATTCCACCACGGTGGAAGACAGCACAGTCCTTCCGCTCGTGCTGCAGGATTCCTGGACGCATAATCTGGCAGTATTCTCCAGCAGTTTCGGCCATGTGAGGCGCGGCGTGCTGTTCTCGCTGTATCCCAATAATGTTGAACTGGGGCGTCATCTGGCAAATTCCGCGCTCGGCTATCTGGCTTCCGGTGAAAGTGAAACATCCGGCATGGTGCCATTGCGCGAGGTACTGATGGCAATCAACCTGCGCACGGCCAAGCATCTGGAACTCAATATCAGCCGCCCGCAAAGTTTCGACATGGCGTTTCCCGAACAATAGGCGCGCCGATTATGAAAAAAATATTCTCCGCACTTACCCAGAAACTAACGTTCCAGCGCCAGCTTCATATCACGGTTGCGCTGGGGATTCTCTTTCTGGCGCTGTTTTCCTCCATCATCGGATCGTGGCAGGGCAATATGCGGGTGCGTCATGATTTGATTGAGCAGGGGCAGCTCATTACCGAAAATCTGGCGCGGCAAAGCACACTGGCGCTGGTTTATGCCTCTCCCGACAACGCGTCCGAAGCTGTAAACGTCACGATGGCGTTTCCCGGTGTGGTCGGTGTGGAAATACGCAATTCCAAGGGCGGGATATTGTTGGCACGCGGAGATTCGAAGCTGGCCGAATTTTTCGAACAACCCGGCCAAGCCGAGGGTTTGCAGGCTGCCGCTGTGCTGAATGCCGAAAGCAACAAGGCCTGGCATTTTGCCGCACCGGTCTACTCCCAGCCTTCCGCAGACTCGCCGTTCAGCGAGTCCAGCCCCCCTGAGTTGCTGGGCAACGTATCCGTAATCATCAGCAAAGATGTGCTGACCCGGATGACTTCGGATATCTTTACCGCCAACATTGTGACTTCATTTTCATTCGCGCTGCTGTTTCTTTTTGTGATTCGTTTCCTGACCCAGGGCATGACGCGACCTCTCGACTTATTGTCGGCCAGTATGGGGCGCGCCCAGAGAGGTGAATCACAGGTGCGGGCCGAACCGGCCGGCCCGAAGGATATTGCCGGGATGGCGTATGCCTTCAACAGCATGATGGCAGAGCAGGAAAAACGGGAAGCGGCCTTGCGCGTTGCGGCCATTGCCTTTGAGACTGACGAGGGGATGATGGTTACCGATGAAAATGCGGTAATTATCCAGGTAAACAGGGCATTTACCCGGCTAACCGGATACAGTGCGGAGGAAGCTATCGGCCAAAATCCTTCCATGCTCAAATCGGGCCATCAGAACACGGAGTTCTACCGGCGCATGTGGGAAAGTTTGCGCAAGGACAATAACTGGCAAGGAGAAATCTGGAACCGGCGCAAAAACGGGGAAGTCTATCCGGAATGGCTGAACATTACCGCCGTTACCGGAAACGACGGCAAGGTCACAAATTACGTGGCGGCATTTATTGATTTTACCGAGAGGAAAAAGGCCGAGAGCGAGATTCACCATTTGGCTTTTTACGACCCGCTTAGCCAATTACCCAACCGTCGCCTGCTGCTGGATCGCTTGAGGCAGGCGGTGATAACCAGCGCACGCAACCAGACCGGCGGTGCGCTTTTGTTTATCGATCTGGATAATTTCAAGACACTGAACGACACCAAGGGGCATGGCATCGGTGATTTACTTCTGATCGAAGTGGCCAAACGCCTGCATGCGTGCGTGCGCGAGGTGGATACCTTGTCGCGCTTCGGCGGCGATGAGTTCGTGTTGTTGCTGGAAGATTTAAGCGGGGAAATAGCCCAAGCTGCCATGCAAGCGCGCGGAGTGGGCGAAAAAGTGCTGGAGGCGCTCAGCCAGCCCTATGTTCTTGAAGGTCACGAATTTCACAGTTCATCCAGCATGGGTATCACCCTGTTTATCAATTACAAGGATAAACTCGACGAGTTGCTAAAACAGGCCGACACGGCCATGTACGAAGCGAAAAGATCGGGGCGGAACACGCTGCGATTTTTTGATCCCGTGATGCAGGAGGAGTTGGAAGTTCACGCCCAGCTTGAAGCCGGTTTGCGTGAGGCGTTGCGCAAACAGGAATTCCGCCTGTATTACCAGATGCAAATAGACCACACCGGACGCATTCTGGGTGCGGAAGTTCTGCTGCGCTGGATGCACCCGGGAATCGGCATGATTTCCCCGGTGCAATTCATTCCGCTGGCGGAAGAAAGCGGACTCATTATTCCTGTCGGAAAATGGGTATTGGAAAGCGCCTGTCATCAACTCAAAAAATGGGAGTCGGATCCGCGCACCCGCGATTTCCAGCTTTCCGTGAACGTTAGCGGGCGACAGTTCCGCCAGGCGGATTTCGTTTCTCAAGTGATCGAGATACTCCGGAATACCGCCATTAATCCCCTGCGCCTGAAACTTGAGCTGACCGAGAGTATTGTGCTCGACGATGTTGCCGACACGATCGCCAAAATGCAGGCGCTCAGACAAGCCGGTGTAAGTTTCTCCATGGACGACTTTGGGACAGGCTATTCATCATTGTCATATCTGACCCAGCTGCCGTTGCAGCAGCTCAAGATTGACCAGTCGTTTGTGCGCAACATCGGTACCAAAGCGTCCGAAGCCATCATTCAAACTATCATCGGCATGGCGGGTAATCTGGGCATGGAAGTCATAGCCGAGGGTGTGGAAACACAGGAACAGCGCGACTTTCTGGAGAGCATGGGTTGCCTGTTTTACCAGGGATATTTGTTCAGCAAGCCGGTTCCGCTGGAAGTGTTTATTCTGAAAATTGTTTAGCGTGCGGAGTCGGGTGCATCATTAGCCTTTATGGCTATAAACTATTTTCAGGATGAGCACCACCAAACCGATTTCCCCTTTGCAAAGGGCGAACCAAGGGGGATTTTGCGCGTGCCAAATCCCCCCTAACTCCCCCCTTTGTCAAAGGGGGAACAACAGCGTTCTGAAAATTGTTCAGAGGCACATTAATCTTTTATTGCTTCGACTTCAAACACCAGCTTGATGTCATCGCCTATGGCAGGCAAGCCGAATTTCATGCCGAAATCAGAACGCTTAATTTGCGCGCTGGCGGCGGCACCGCACTCATCCTTTTTGCTCATGGGGTTCGCGCCGCATTTGAAAGCATCGATGGTCAGCGTCACCGGTTTCGTCACACCCAGCAGAGTCAGATTCCCTTCCACGGTGGCGGGAGTGTCACCCTTGAATTTAACAGAGCTGGATTTAAAAGTAATGGCGGGGAATTCGGCGGCATTGAAGAAATCGGGTGATTTCAAATGGTCGTCACGTTTTCCGAATCCGGTGCTTACCGAAGAGGATTCTATGGCGATGTCTACCGAACCGCTCTTGGCGGCGCGATCCAGCGTCACTTTACCACTGGTCTTGTCGAAGCGGCCTTGCATGGTTGAAAAGCCGAGGTGGTTGATGCTGAAATGAGGGAATGAGTGTGCCGGATCCAGAGTGTAGGATTCCGCAGCCTGGGCGGAAATCGGCAGGGTAACAGCGAGCAGTACGGCAATTGCATTTCTTTTAAACATAATTTCTCCTTGATGGTGGGGCAAACAAACGGTTAAAGAGGGGGCGCTCCGGCTACTCGCCAGGTTAAATACACCGCACCGGCTGCGATCGACAAAGTTATCAAACACAGCAGCACGGATTGCAGCCACAAGGGCTGTTTTGTGGGAATCGGAATTTTTGCCGCAAGCGGGATGACAGCCAGCACGGGCAGTGCATACCACGGCAATTCGGCGGTCAGGACGGCAAGACATCCGGAAAGTCCCGCGATAAGAGATAACGGCAGGGTGAAGCTGCGTCCGCAGGGCAAAGGTGTGTTGGATATCATCTGGATCAGCAGAAATGCGCCCGCCGCAGCGCCCAGGGCCAAGCCAAACATTCCCAGTGAGGCGGAAGCACCGAACAGGGCTGCGGCACCGCTACCCAGACCCAGCGCCATGCCCGCACTTCCTGCACGCACCGATGCATCATTCAGTCCGTCGAACCAGAATACCAGCCAGCCGACATACAACGCACAGCCTGCCCCCCCTAACAGCATGGGAGCTGTTTCCTGTTGCTGCAGGATACGCTGCACCATCCATACTGCCGCGCCCGCGCCTGCCAAAGCCAGCAGCGTTCGCAGCCAGCGCGGATTGAACAGCATCAGTGGCAGCGCCAATGCGGAGGAAAGCAAGCCCAGCAATACGATTTTGCGCGACGAGGTAAGCGGCTCCATTGAAAAGTCGCTCGCCAGATATACTGTAACAGCAAAACCGGCAATAATTGCCAGGCCGCTTAAGCGCATGCGCTGGAACAACTCCGCCACGATCAATGCAACGATAAATGGCGCAAGTCCTCCCTGCACAGCCGGATGATTCAGCAATTCCTGCAATTTATTCTCCGGCAGCGGTTACAGCGCTTTGTGCGCGCCGTCGCAGAACGGTGAGCCATTGGCGGCCGCCTTGCATCCGCAAAGATACTTGGTTTCTTTCTCGGTTACGGTGAATTTTACCGGCCCGATATCCGTGCCCGCATGTCCACCATCACAGAACGGCTGGTTTTTGGACAAGCCGCAGGCGCACCAATAGTGGTCTCCGGGTTCGAGTTCAACTGCATAGGGGCTTTTTTGGGCACATACGGGTTTGGTCATTTTTCTTCCTTTCGTGGTGGTTGTGGGTGCTGCATTATGGTGCGGGTGATTCAGGAGCTTTCAATTTGGCGCTGGCCTCGGTGAGTGCCATGCGCAGCCGGTGCAAGGATGCTTCAAGGCTATCCAGATCTTCCTGCGAAAAAGTGACGAAGGCTTGTCCTATATGTTTCACGTGAGCAGGAAAGATCCGGGAGAAAAGTGCTTCTCCCCCGCTCGTCAGTTGTACGGTATGGCTGCGCCCGTCATTGGGGGAGGCCACGCGGCGCACCAGGTTCTTGGCCTCAAGGCGATCCACCACTCCGGTGAGGGTGCCTTTGGTGATCAGTGTCTTCTCTCCCAATTCCCGGAAGTTCATTCCGTTTGTGTTGCCCAGCGTGGCAACAATGTCAAACTGTGACGGAGTTAGACCGAGGGTGCGAATATGGCCGGCAGAAAAAGACTCAAATTCCTGAAAAGATCGGGCCAGTTCGCGCACTACGCGGATGAAATTATTTTTCGGCATGAGAGTTCAACAAGTTCTAGTTAGTACATTCTAAATCCTGCTGTACAGTATTGTCAAGCGATTTAGTCAGGTTTGTAAACGGGGCTGAACTCAGCTCGTAGTCTGGATGAAACGAAGTGTAATCCGGGAATGTAATGCTCCGTACTCCCCGGATTCCATTGCACTCTATCCAGGCTACGGCTTGGGTGGGGCAGATGGCATAATTGACTTCCACATCGGTTTGAAAGTTCCCGTTACGTTTGTAAACGGGGCTGAACTCAGCGTGGATTGCCCGGAAAATAACCGGGTCGGGCAATGCCCGACACGCAAAGTTGAAAAATTGACAACGCAAGCTAACCGCAAATAAAAAAGGCTTGTGGATCACAAGCCTTTGCGGAAAATTTCAGCGGCGAAAATTAGCGGCTATTGCCTCCCTGAGATAGCCATATTCGCTGAACTACAGGCACACTCTCCTGTGGAGAAGATTTGACACTCTTGTCCGAGGCAAAGGAATAGTCCAGTTGCATAGTATTACCGAGTACGAAACGAGAACCATCCTTGGTGTCATTGGAAGAACCTTTGTCCGATTTGACGGGTTTGCTGTCCTCATCCTCATCGTCGTATTTCTGACGCGGAGGATTGCCGTCGTAAACCAGGCTCTGGCGGTGTTGCAGGTAAGCGTCGCGGATAAAAGCATAGCGGTCAATCGAGGCTTCATCCAGCACGGTTTCGTCATTGAGCAAGGCCGCACGTCTGCCTACCAGATTCGTTACTATGGCCTCGTTGCGGGTGTCCACATGCTTTACTCTGCTCAACAAGTTGGTCCGGCTGTCCGCATACAATCCCAAGCCGTCACGCACCGAACTGGGCCCGAGCAGGGGCAGCACGAGATAAGGACCGCTTCCCAGCCCCCAGTATCCCAACGTTTGCCCAAAGTCCTCATTATGCTTTTCCAATCCTACTGCAGTGGCAACGTCAGCTATGCCGAGCAGTCCGAAAGTCGAATTCACCAGTACGCGCCCGGTATCAGATGCGGCTTGAACAATTTTGAATTGGAGCAGGTCGTTTACAGTCACGACGACGTCGTTCAGATTGGAGAAAAAACTGGATAGCATCATCCTTGCCGGAGGGGGGACTACCGCGTTATATCCCTGGGCAACCGGCTTGGCCACCGCTTTGTCCACAGTGTCATTGAACTGGTACATAGTCCGATTGAAAGACTCAAACGGATCTTTGGGATTGTGTCCGGTTGCGCAACCGCCCAGAACCAGGGAGACGAGCAATAAAATAGAGTGGGGGAAAGAAAATAAGCGCATCTTCGTAGTTTATTGAATTAACGACAGGATTATATAAGCGGATTGGTCTTTTAGGGAAATTCTGTAATTTTCAGGCTAATCCCAGCTTGAGTGACGTTCCCTCGATTTTGCAGCTGATCAATAATTCCTGCCCACTTTCGGCTTGGATGCCCTGCAGGAATGGATGAAATACACCCCCCCAATGATCCGTTGCGGATTCCTTGCCCGGATTATTTTCCAGAGAGTCCTCTTCATCGAGAAAAACTTTCATCCATTGCACGATCCCGTGCATCACAGCGGACTTATTCACGCGGACGGGGAAATTTAAAGATGTCGGGGCGCTTAAGCGTTCACCCATCAGAAAGGAAAACGGTTGAAATGTTTCCGACACGACCTCATAGGGAATACCTCTGGGTACGGTTATGAGCGCGGGGGCGAATTCATTAAACAGGGATAAATCAAAACCTTCGATTATTTTCACAGAAGTCAGTTCATGCAGGCGCGAGCCGGACACCAGTGCCGCACAGATGGTCACCGAATGAGGGATGATGCGTGCACCGGGCTTTATCAGCCTTGCCTTCGCGTCGGCAAGAGTATCCAGTGCGCCTTCGGCAAGGATTTCACTGCTCAATACTTCCGCCAATAATATGTCGGCACGATCAGGCAGTTCCCGCCCAACAACCAGCCCGGTCGAGCGCACCGGATAAACCGTGATTTGGTTGGCATAGCCGTTTTCTGCAATGATGCCGGTGGCGTTTTCTGCAATAGCGGGTACCGCCTCGCAAGTAACCACCTTCGCGGCTCCGGCGCGGGCGGCCATCATTGCCAGCAGACCGGAGCCGGTTCCGATTTCAAGAACGAGTCCCGCTCCTGCGCAATGCTTGTCTATGGCTTTGCGAAAGGCCGCGTTCCTGTCATGGTCGGACAGCATGGAGAAATGCCAGGATGGGATCAGTTTCGCCAGGGCAGCCCGATAATGCTGGGTGATAAGCTGGTTTCCGGGCTTCAACTGCAATGCATTTTTGTATTCCCGGGCCGCTTCATCAAAACGGCCCAGTTTGAACAGCACTGAAGCATATTCGTTCAGCATGTCACCGCGTGCAACCGCGCCATTGTCCGGCTGGTCGAGCACTTTTCGATAGCAGGATTCCGCCTCGCTTAACTTGTTCAAGTGATGAAAAGTATTTCCCAGACTGACATACACGGCTATGAAATCGGGCTGGAGTTCCAGTGCCCTGGTATATTGGGATACTGCAGCTTCCAGATTTCCCTGCGCCTTGAGCGTGTCGCCCAGATAATAGTACAGCTCGGCCTGGGCGGGTTTCAGCCGGATCGCCTGTTGATAATTCGCGATGGCGTCGTCAAAATTTCCCCGGGATTGGAGCACTATGCCCAGATTGCAATACATGGGGGCAGAGGGCTTGGAATTGATTGCGCGCTTGATTAGCTCAACGGCGTCATCGCCCTTTCCGGACTGGTGGGAAATGATTCCCAGATAATGCAGCGCGTCCGGGTGCTCCGGTATGGATTGCAGGACTAGCTTGTACGCATTTTCGGCGTCAAGCAAACGACCGGCCTGAAAATGTTCGGAAGCAGTCTGAAAGATTCTGGAAATGAGCGGAGACGAATTCATAGCCCTGCATTTTGCAGCGAAGCCAGAAATTGCACCGCATCCTGATAACCGGTTACGCGAAACTCCGGCTGCTCCCTGCCTTGCTTGTTATAAAACAGGGTGGCCGGAGGCCCGAACAGCTGGAAGCGTGCCAGCAGAGCTTTGTCATCCTCGCTGTTGGCGGTAACGTCGGCCTGCAATAACACGGCATTTTGCAACTTGGCCTGAACTTTGGTATCGGTAAAAGTGTTCCGCTCCATTTCCTTGCATGACACACACCAGTCGGCGTAAAAATCCAGCATGACGGGTTTCCCCCCCGCCTGCGCGATGCGTGCATCCAGATCGGCCATATTCTTTACCCGCACGAATTGCAGAGTCTTGGACGTTTCCGCCTGGGCACTGCCGATTCCTCCCAGAGGACGCAAAATATCGCGTGCGCCTGAAAGTGCGCCGATAAGATAAGCGATGCCCACCAGCAGGGCGAGCAGACCAATCCCTTTCCAAAGTTTGTGCCAGTTCGAGGCATTGTGCGGCAGCGCATCCAGTGCATGCAGATAAACTGCCGACAAGACCAGGAGTACAGCCCACAACAACATTTGAACGCTGACCGGAATCAGCGAGGAAATAAGCCAAATGGCAACCGCCAGCAACAGGACACCGAACAGGCGTTTGACGGATTCCATCCAGGCACCGGCTTTGGGCAGCAGCGTTCCGGCCGAGGCGCCGATCAGCAGCAGGGGGATACCCATACCCATCGCCATGGAAAACAGTGCGGCTCCGCCGAGCAGTGCATCGTGTGTCTGGCCGATGTAGAGCAGTGCGCCCGCCAGCGGGGCGGCGACACACGGGCCCACGATGATGGCCGAGAGTGCGCCCATCACGAATACCCCGCTGAGGTGGCCGCCGTGCAATTTATTGCTGGTGTCGGAAAGTCTGCTTTGCAAAGCGGTGGGCAGTTGCAATTCATAAAAGCCGAACATGGATAAGGACAGCAGTATAAATACTCCGGCAAAGCTGCCCAATACCCAGGGTGTTTGCAAAGCGTTGGAGAGCAACGTTCCGGAAAGACCGGCAGCCACCCCGACGGCGGCATAGGTTAGTGCCATCCCCATCACATAAGCCAGCGACAGGATGAAGCCGTGCATATGGGTAATTTTATGGCCGCGCCCGACAATAATTCCGGACAGGATGGGTACCATGGGGAACATGCACGGCGTAAAGGCAAGCAGCAGTCCCGCGCCAAAGAAAAAGGAAATGATCAGCCAGAAACTGCCCTGTTTGAAGAGATTGGCGATTTGGCTGTTTTCATTCGCGCCGTTCGCCGCGGCTGCGGGAGTCTGCGGGGGGACAGCAGCGTCAATTGGAGGGGTGTCCGGCGGCAGGGACGTAACGGTTACGGCTGCTTCGGGAGAAAATTTGTTGACAGCCGCCGGACGGGCGGCGGGGGCCCCGGGTAATGCCGGCAGTGCAATATTGATTTGTTTTTTAATCGGGGGATAACACAGTCCTTTTTCGCTGCAGCCCTGATAGCTGGCATCAAGCGTAATGTTTCGGGCCGCATTATTGCCGCGCTCCAGTGTGATTAACGCCTGAAAAGATTGATGGAAAACTTCCATGTCGCCCAGATTGGGATCGTGCTTCAACTCACCTTTTGGCAGTGAAACATTGCTGACTTTTACACCCAGATCGGCTGTGCTGAAGATAACCTTGTCGCGGTATAAATAGTATTCCGGCGTGACCCGGAAACTGGCGATCAGGGTGTTGGCATCCCGCACTGAAACAGTCACTCCGAAAGCCTGGTCGGGCTGCAGGAAAGTCGGTTGCTTGGGGCCGCCCAGCGACGTAATTCTGTCCAGAAATCCTTCCGCGTGGGTCAGCGGGGCAAGGCATAGCATTATCAATAGCAACAATCGCATTGTCATTTATTCCTCTTTACCTGCATTTTCGGGCATTTGAGCTTCCCGCGCTACCCATTGTAAATAGGCGGGAAAACCCGTATCAATAGAGACAGCGATGATTTCCGGAAGTTCATACGGATGGTTCGCACGGATTAATGCTTCGAGACGCGGATAAGCCGTGCGGCTGGTTTTAATCATCAGCGGGGTTTCATTGGCTTTCTCGATATTCCCCTGCCAGCGATAGACCGAGCTGCATTCGGCCATGATATTCACGCAGGCAGCGGCCCGACCTGCTATCAGTGTGTCGGCCATATGCTCCGCACTGATGCGGTCCGGCAAGTTTGTTAGTACTAACAACGCATCCTCTTTCATGCTGTCCCCGCTTTTGCACAACGTACCCCAAGTTGCAGCAATTCGTTCCATACATCGCCGTCGCGCAGACCTTTGATCACTTTGTCGATATGCGCGGCCTGGCGCAGGGCACGTTCTGCAATAGCCGGTTTGAAACGGCGTACAGCGCGTTCCATCGGCTTCTGGCGCGGCCCCCACACACGGGCTTCGCGCAAGGCATTGGCCAGATTACCTCCGCCCTGCAGGGAGCGCGAGACTCGGGCAAGTGCGCGGATATCCTCGGTCACGGCCCAAAGGATAAGCACAGTGGCCTCTCCTTCGGCACGCAACCCGTCCAGAATATGCGCAAAGCGCGCGGCATCACCCGCGAGCATGGCTTCGGATAATTTGAATACATCGTAACGCGCCACATCCATAACCGAATCTTTCACTTGCTCAAAACTAAGCGGTGCGGGGGGAAACAGCAAGGCCAGTTTCTGGATTTCCTGAAAGGCGGCGAGCAGATTGCCTTCAACCCGCTCCGCCAGAAAACGCAGGGTGTCCATATCAGCCGATTGTCCCTGGCGTTGCAAGCGGCCTGCAATCCAGCCGGGCAGTGCATTCAGCGTGATTTCCTCGGTGGCGATGACATTGCCGTGTTCTGCCAGAGCGGAAAACCATTTGCTGTTCTGCCCGGTCTTGTCGAGCTTGGGCAAGCTGACCACGGTAACGGTGTCTGCGTTCAGTTGATCACAATAGTCCTGTATGGCTTGCGCACCTTCCACGCCGGGTTTCCCGGTCGGGATGCGCAGTTCCACCAGCTTGCGCGAAGAAAACAGGGACAAGCTCTGCGCGCTGTTGCGCAACTCGGCCCATTTGAATCCCTGCTCAACGGTCAGTACCTCGCGTTCCTCATAACCGGCAGCGCGCGCCGCAAGCCTGATGGCGTCTGCCGCCTCGATGGAAAGCAGGGGGGCATCACCGCAAATCACATACAACGGCGCAAGTCCCTTGGCAAGATGGCGCGGCAGGTCTTCAGATGAGAGTTTCATGCGGGCGGATGGGCATGGTTCAGGCGGCGCAGCACCTGCTGTACCGCATCGCCGCGCATATTCTTGTAAAGCAGCGCCTCTTCCTGCTGCTTGGCGATGACCTGCGTGTCATCATAGGAATAGTCGCGTCTAAGGGTAATTTCCTGCGGGGCAAGCCATTCCTGCTGCTTTTGGTCATAGGCGCGCAAAGAGATGCGGTATTGCAGGCGGTATTCCAACACGCGGCCGGCAGCACTCAGGGACAAAATCTGCTTGTCCGTCACTTCGGAAACAATCTGCAATGTCAGCTGTGCCTGATCCGGCGACTCGGTAATTTGCACATCACTTGCCCCGATGGCGATTTTTAATTCGTTGATGAAAGGTGCAAATTCATTGGCCGATTGCACATACAGTTTTTGGAACGGCAGGGCAAAGTTATTTTGCCCGCGCATATGAAATCCGCACGCCCCGAGAAGCAGGGAGAGCAGCAGCACTATCAGCGAAGTTGTGCGCATTGGCATATTGGTCAGATCACCACGTTAATCAATCGTCCCGGCACCACGATGATTTTTTTGACCGTGCCGCCGGCCAGTTGCTTCTGAACGGCCTCATGGGCCAGAGCCAGTTGCTCCAAAGTTGCCTTGTCCGCGTCTTTTGCCACTTGCAAACTGCCGCGCAACTTTCCGTTCACCTGAATCATCATCTCGATCTCATTTTGCACCAGTGCCGCTTCGTCAACTTCCGGCCAAGGGGCGGCGAGGATGTCGTCGCCGTAGCCGAGCTCTTTCCACAGGGTTTGCGCTATGTGCGGAGTAATGGGCGAAAGAAGCCGTAATAAAATGCCCATACCCTCAGTCCGAACTTGGCCGCGTGCAGCAATGAAATCGTCAGCGGTTGCGTTATTTGGAACAGGAATGGCAGTTAATTCTTCCAAAGATCGCAATAATTTCATCCCGGCGGAAACTACCGTATTAAATTGGGCGCGCCCATAATCAAAGTTGGCTTGTTTTAAGATCGTATGTATTGCGGTACGAACTTTCCCAAGTTCTGTATAGGGGATGCCGGAATCTGATGTCACAGACCGGTTACGTACTTCTGCTTCAGCAAAATGCCACACTCTTTTCAAAAAGCGGAAAGAACCTTCCACTCCGCTATCCGACCATTCCAATTGCTGATCCGGTGGGGCGGCGAACATCATGAACAGGCGCGCGGTGTCGGCACCGTATGCGTCAATGATGGCCTGCGGGTCGACGCCGTTGTTCTTCGACTTGGACATTTTTTCGGTGCCGCCGATGACTACCGGCAGACCATCGGTGCGCAGTTTCGCGCCGATGGGTCGCGCTTTTGCATCAACTTCCACATCCACGTCGGCGGGATTGATCCATAGCTTCTTGCCGTTGGATTCTTCGCGGAAAAACGTCGGCGCGATCACCATGCCTTGGGTGAGCAGGTTCTTGAACGGCTCGTCATTTTGCACCAGTCCTTCGTCGCGCATCAGCTTGTGGAAGAAGCGCGCATACAGCAGATGAAGGATGGCGTGCTCAATGCCGCCGATGTATTGATCCACCGGCAGCCATTGTTGTGCGGCTTGTTTGTCCACCATGCCTGTAGTGCAGTTCGGGCTGGCGTAGCGCGCGTAATACCAGGACGATTCCACGAAGGTATCCATGGTATCGGTCTCGCGCCGCGCTTTGCCGCCGCACTTGGGGCAGGAGCATTCATAGAATTCCGGCATCTTCGCCAAGGGCGAGCCTGCACCGTCCGGCACGACATCTTCCGGCAGCTTTACCGGAAGTTGATCATCCGGTACCGGCACATCGCCGCAACTCGGGCAATGGATGATGGGAATCGGGCAGCCCCAATAGCGCTGGCGCGAGATGCCCCAGTCGCGCAGGCGGAACTGCACTTTCTTTTCCCCCAGATCTTTTGCTGCGAGATCGGCGGCGATGGCGTCTACCGCTTGCTCGTAATTCAGACCGTCGTATTTGCCGGAGTTGACGCAGATGCCACGTTCTTTGTCGGCATACCACTCGACCCAGGCATCGGTAGAAAATGTTTCGTTTGCCACTTGAATGGACTGCTTGATCGGCAGCTGATATTTTTTCGCAAAACCGAAATCGCGTTCGTCATGCGCAGGAACCGCCATCACCGCGCCTTCGCCGTAACCCATCAGCACATAGTTGCCGACCCACACCGGAATGGATTCACCAGTGAGCGGATGGGTGACATTAATACCCGTGGGCATGCCTTTCTTTTCCATGGTGGCGATATCGGCCTCGGCCACGCCGCCGCGCTTGCATTCTTCGATGAAGGAGGCGAGCTCGGGATTGCTCTTCGCGGCATAAGTTGCCAGCGGATGTTCGGCGGCAACGGCGCAGAAAGTGACGCCCATGATGGTATCGGCGCGGGTGGTATACACCCACAGTTTTTCCTGATTGCCATCCAGCTCATACGGAAACGCGAAGCGCACGCCGTAGCTCTTGCCGATCCAGTTGCGCTGCATGGTCTTGACTTGCTCCGGCCAGCCGTCGAGCTGGTCGAGGTCGGCAAGCAGTTGTTCCGCGTACTGGGTGATGCGGAAAAAGTACATCGGTATCTCGCGCTTCTCCACCAGCGCGCCGGAACGCCAGCCGCGCCCGTCGATTACCTGCTCATTGGCGAGAACGGTGTTGTCCTCCGGGTCCCAGTTCACCGTGGCAGTCTTTTTGTAGATGATGCCCTTTGCAAACAGGCGCGTGAAAAGCCATTGCTCCCAGCGGTAATAGTCCGGCTTGCAGGTGGTCACTTCGCGCGACCAGTCCACGCCCAGCCCCAGCGACTTCAGTTGCTGCTTCATGTAGTCGATGTTGGAATAGGTCCATGCGGCGGGCGGTACGTTGTTTGCCATCGCGGCATTTTCGGCGGGCAGGCCGAAGGCATCCCAGCCCATCGGCTGCATCACGTTGTAGCCCCTCATGCGGTGGTAGCGCGACAGCACATCGCCGATGGTGTAGTTGCGCACGTGCCCCATGTGCAGCTTGCCAGACGGATAGGGGAACATGGACAGGCAATAGTATTTGGGCTTGTCCGAATTATCGTCGGCGCGGAAAGCATGCTGGCCGTCCCAATATTGCTGGGCGGCGGCTTCGATGTTTTTTGGCTGGTAATCCTGCTGCATTTTGTCTTTCAATATGTAAATTCGGTAAACCGCCATTATAGCGGCATCATTAACCCTGCACACGGTCGCTATATCAAAGAGGGCCATTCTGCTAGAATTAACGTCCAAAATTCAAAATAAATCCCTACTGGAGAGTTAACTATGTCCCGCAAACACCCCGTGATTGCCGTAACCGGATCTTCCGGCGCAGGCACTTCAACCGTTAAACGCGCCTTCGAGAATATTTTTCGCCGTGAAAAGTTTACTGCCGCGATAATTGAGGGCGACAGCCTGCACAGTCTGGATCGCATGGCGTTCCGTGCTGCCGTGGCCGAGGCCGCAAAGACTGGCAATCATTCATTCAGCCATTTCGGTCCGGAAGCAAACCATTTCGACAAAATTGAAGAAACTTTCAGGCTATATGGTGAAACCGGCAACTGTACACGCCGCTACTATGTGCATAGCGAGGATGAGGCCGTGCTGCACAACAAGCACTTCGGGCTGACCAGCCTGAAGCCGGGCATGTTCACCCCGTGGGAAAATGTCGAAGCGAACTCCGACCTGCTGTTTTACGAAGGCCTGCATGGTCTGGCAAAAGATGGCGATACCGACGCGGGTAAGCATGTGGACCTGGGAATAGGCGTGGTGCCGATCGTCAATCTGGAATGGATCCAGAAGATTCACCGCGACAAGGAAGAGCGCGGGTATTCCGCCGAGGCGACAGTGGACACCATCCTGCGCCGCATGCCCGACTACGTTAAATATATCACCCCGCAATTCTCGCGCACCCACATCAACTTTCAGCGTGTGTCGACGGTGGATACTTCCGATCCGTTCATTGCGCGCGACATTCCCACTCTGGATGAAAGTTTCGTGGTGATACGCTTTAATAAACATCTGCTCCAGTCACACTTTATTGATTTTCGCCATTACCTCAGCATGATTCACGATTCCTTCATGTCCCGTGCCAATACGCTGGTGGTGCCCGGCGGCAAGATGAGCTTTGCGATGGAACTCATCCTGACACCGATCTTGCACGAGATGATTGAAAACAAGAACAAGTAAAGATTCATAACGGCAACGACGGGGAGCCGGCTGGATAGCGGTTCCCCGTTTTTATTCAAGGTGCAGATGGATATTCTTTCCGGCCTCAATCCCGAACAGCGCGCAGCCGTCACGCTGCCCGCCCGGTCCGCGCTGATTCTCGCGGGTGCGGGCAGCGGCAAGACGCGCGTACTGACCACGCGCATCGCGCATCTCATCAGCACCGGGCAGGTCAGCCCGCACGGCATTCTCGCGGTGACGTTTACCAACAAGGCGGCGAAGGAGATGGTCACGCGCTTATCCGCCATGCTGCCGATCAACACGCGCGGCATGTGGATCGGTACGTTTCACGGCTTGTGCAACCGCATGTTGCGCGCGCATCACCGCGAGGCGAATCTGCCGCAGACATTCCAGATTCTGGACAGCGGTGACCAGCTTTCCGCCATCAAGCGCCTGATGAAGGCGATGAATGTGGATGACGAGAAATTTCCGCCGCGCGAAGTGCAGTATTTTATCGGCGGCAACAAAGAAGAGGGGTTGCGAGCAAGCGAGGTGGAGGCTTACGACCCGTTTACCAAGCGCAAGGTGGAAATCTTCGCCGAGTACGATGCGCAATGCCAGCGCGAAGGCGTGGTGGATTTTTCCGAGTTGTTATTGCGCTGTTACGAATTGCTGTCGCGCAACGCCGCACTGCGCGAACATTATCAGGAACGCTTCAAGCACATTCTGGTGGACGAGTTTCAGGATACCAACAAGCTGCAATACCAGTGGCTGAAATTGCTGGCGGGGGCGGGCAATGCATTATTTGCCGTTGGGGATGACGACCAGTCTATCTACGCCTTTCGCGGTGCGAATGTCGGCAATATGCAGCAACTGACGCGCGATTTTCATGTGCAGAGCGTGATCAAGCTGGAGCAGAATTACCGCTCGCACGGCAACATCCTCGATGCCGCCAATGCACTGATTCGGCATAACAGCAACCGTCTCGGCAAAAACTTGTGGACCGCGGAACACAAGGGCGAAGAACTGCGCGTGTACGAGGCCCCGACCGATACGGAAGAAGCCAGATTCATTGTCGAGGAAGTGCGTCAGCTTAACCGTGAAGGCATGAAGTTGTCCGGGATGGCGCTGCTCTACCGCTCCAACGCGCAATCGCGGGTACTGGAGCACGCGCTGGTTTCTGCCGGATTGTCATATCGTGTGTACGGCGGTTTGCGTTTTTTCGAGCGGCAGGAAATCAAGCACGCGCTGGCTTATTTGCGCCTGATGGAAAATACCGACGACGATAATGCACTGTTGCGCGTGATTAACTTTCCCACGCGCGGCATCGGTGCGCGCAGCATCGAACAGTTGCAGGAAAGCGCGAGGATGCACAACACCACGCTGTGGGATGCGGCAGCAAGGGCGGGCGGCAAAGTTGCTGCATTCGTCGGGTTAGTCGACATGTTGCGTAATGCCACGCGCGAATTGCCTCTGCCTGAAATCATGGATCATGTGCTGCAGCACAGCGGTTTGATAGACCACTATCAGAATGAGACCGGTGCCAAGAAGCGCGAGGCACAGGAACGCCTGGAAAATCTGAACGAATTAATTAATGCTGCAACCTTGTTTGTGCATGAGAGCGAGGACGACAGTCTGACCTCCTTCCTTGCCCACGCCGCGCTGGAGGCGGGTGAACATCAGGCCGGGGAGAGTGATGACGCGCTGCATTTGATGACGGTGCATGCGGCCAAGGGGCTGGAATTCGACGCCGTGTTCATCACCGGACTGGAGGAAGGATTGTTCCCGCACCAGAACAGCAGGATGAATGAGGGCGGTCTGGATGAGGAGCGCCGCCTGATGTATGTTGCCATCACGCGCGCCCGGCGCAGGCTGTATCTGACTTTTGCGCAAAGCCGCATGTTGCACGGGCAGGTAAACTACAGCCTGGTTTCGAGCTTTTTGCGTGAATTGCCGGACGAGTTGCTGCACTGGATTACCCCACGCCTTGCGGCGCGGGGGGCTTTTGCTTATTCCGCCCCCCTCTCCCCAGCCCTCTCCCACCAAGGGAGAGGGAGCGAGGTTCCCGTAACGCCCGTGGCGCGGCCTGCCAGTGAATCATCCGGATGGCGCATTGGCCAGGCGGTATTCCACACCAAATTCGGCGAGGGCATGATTGTGAACCTCGAAGGCAACGGTGCGGATATGCGCGTGCAGGTGAACTTCAGGAAGGCTGGAACGAAATGGCTGGCATTGGAGTATGCGAAGCTCACAGCGATTTGAGCTGAGGCATGTATGATTTTGCAGGCTGGCGGTGATTTGCGAAAAGGAGATCAGAAATGCGCTTCCTCATCCGGGGTAAGCGGTTTCGTTTCCTCGCTTCCTTCCGATCCGGCCGCAGGGGCCAAGTCTTCCTCCATGGGGAACAGGTCGCGATAAATTGCATACAAGGAAGTGATAATGATCGGCAGCAGAACCAGCCAGCCCAGCATCATCGGCAGGCAGGCCAGAATCACAAAAGGGATCAGCAGCAGGCTATATACCATTAGCGGGATTACGTTGCGTAAAAATGCGCGCAGACTGGCGCGCATGGCGGGCAACGGGGCCATTTTCCCAAAAATTACCAGCATCGGCGCGAATTGCATTGCCTGTAACAGCACGAAAAATAATATGACGCCGATCAGGATGGCGAATCCTGCACCCGTTACCGCTTCCAGCAATACCGCCGGGTCTTCTGCACCCGCTCTGCCGTCCATCATAATGCCAACCAGTGTTGCCCCTCCGGTGAGCATCATCAAACCCAGAATGAGTAACTGGGCCACCAGATTGATGCCTCCCAGGGTAACCAGTTTTTGTGCGTGCTGCTGGAACCCCGCAAATAAATGGGCCAATTCCAGTTCCTCGCCCTGTGCCAGCGCATGACATCCATACATATATCCGGCAAACAGGGCGGGAAATAGCAATGTGGACAAGGGATCACCCACCAGAGGGATAGTCGAGATGCCGAATATTCCGACCACGCCTATGGAGGTCAGTACCATCCATAACAGCGGATTTTTCCTGAATAGCCAGTAACCATGCTTGATCCACATCCAGCCGTGCATGGCATGTACTTTGCGAGCTTCCATAATGATGCCTAATAATTTGAAAAATAGTTGAGAGTCTAAAATTGGTGCGCTCGCGTCACAAGTTAACTTGCGTGTTGCGATTAGAGATTATAACCAAACCGCTTTCCCGTCTGACGCTATGTGCCGTTGCAAAATGCGCTTGAAATGCTCCGGGTCATGCGCATGCACCATTTCACCGTCGCGCGGCAGATGCAGGTCGTACAGACGCGAAATCCAGAAACGTAAAGCGGCGGCGCGCAGGGCAACCGGCCAAGCCGCACGTTCTTCATCCAGAAGCGGGCGCACGTTATGGTAGGCGTGCAAAAATATCCGGGTGCGGGATGGGTCCAGTTCGCCATTCATGCCCATGCACCAGTCATTGACCGTGATGGCGACGTCATACAATAAACAGTCATTGCAGGCGAAATAGAAATCAATCAACCCTCCCACGCGCGAACCGTCCAAAAGTACATTGTCACGGAACAGATCGGCATGGATCACCCCTTGCGGCAGCGAGTCCAGCCTGTGCTGTGAGTGGAATTCTATTTCGCTGTTAAGCAGTGCCGCATCCCGGGCCGATAAAAATGGCAGCACCTGCGGGGCAGTGGATTCGCGCCAGCCGGCTGCGCGGGCGTTGGGCATGTGTTCGTCAAAACCCAGTCCCGCATTATGCATTTGCCCAAGCATGGCGCCGACAGAAGCGCAATGGGATGCTTCGGGTTGGGTCAGCGACTTTCCGGAAAGACGGCTAACGATGCAGGCAGGCTTGTTGTTAATGGTGCCCAGAAAGCGGTTGTGCCGGTTGGCCACCGGACAGGGGCAGGGAATGCCATGTCGGGAGAGGTGTGCCATCAGGTTGAGATAATACGGGAGTTCGCCTGCGGTCAGCTTCTCGAACAACGTCAGCACGAAACGACCGTTGCTGGTGGTGACGAAATAGTTGGTGTTCTCTATGCCCGACGGAATGCCCTGCAGTTCAAGCAAACTGCCCAGCGAATAATCGCCCAGCCATGCGCTTAGATCCGCTTCGGAGACGCTGGTAAAAACGGCCATATCACCGCGTCCTAGAACTTGAGAATAACCCAGCGCGGCGGGCGTACTCCGGAATCCATTCCTTCACGGCGCGAGAATTTCCCGTCGCCCAGGTCATCAACCAGAAAATACGGTTTTCCCACCCTGGGTGTGATCTTGATCATGTAGAGTCTTCCTGCGGCACGGTATTCTTCCACCGTCTGTTCGGTTTGCCTGGTGATGGTCACTTGCGGCTCATCCACTGCTTCGTTCGGATCCAGTGCGGGAGGAGGCAATGATTGAAGAGCGGAGGGGGCCGGCATATCTGCTGCCTGCACGCCTGCACCCAGAAAGCTGAGAAATAAAATAGTAATCAGACGCATCGCATATTTCCGGTGGTTTTGCATAATCGTATTTTATCAGAGAAGAGCAATTGAAACGGGGATAAGGGTAAAACCGCTGCACCGCTGTTACCCTTATCCCTTCCTACTTTATCCCTTTGCAGGTATTACAGATTCAGCTGCATTTCCCGTTCAGCGTCGGAAAGTTCAAAGCCGCGGGATTCATAGTGTTTGAAAATTGCGCTGACCACGGAGGCGGGATCGTCGGTTATCTGGATCAAATCCATATCCTCGGGATTGATCATGCCTTCCGCCAGCAAGGTTAGTCGGAACCAGTCTACCATCCCCTTCCAGTAGTCGCTGCCCACCAGAATGATGGGGATGCGCCGGGTCTTGCCGGTTTGCACCAGAGTCAACGCCTCCATCAGTTCGTCCAGCGTGCCGAAGCCTCCGGGCATCACCACATAAGCACTGGCGAATTTAACGAACATGACTTTGCGTGCAAAAAAATGCTGGAAAGTCTGGCTGACGTTCTGGTAAGGGTTGCTGCTCTGCTCATGCGGCAACTGGATGTTCAGTCCCACACTGGGGGATTTCCCATAAAACGCCCCTTTGTTTGCGGCTTCCATGATGCCCGGGCCGCCGCCGGAGATCACTGAAAATCCCGCGTCGGACAATAGCCGCGCAATTTCTTCGGTCTTTTTATAGTACGGGTGGTCGGGCTTGCTGCGTGCGCTGCCGAAGATACTTACGGCAGGTTGAATGTCGCTCAGGCGCTGGGTCGCGGATACGAACTCTGACATAATGCCGAACACGCGCCATGCCTCTTTTGAATGCGTTAACTCGGGCACGAGCATTTGGGGCAATTTGGACTGACTGTGCATGTTTGACGAATCCTAAAAATAGACAAAATGAAGACACTACTGCTGGTTGACGGCTCATCTTACCTTTACCGCGCTTTCCATGCCATGTCGCAATCCGATTTGCGCAGCCCGCAGGGGGAACCGACCGGCGCGATCTATGGCGTGCTCAATATGTTGCGCAAACTGCGCGCCGACTTCCCCTCGGATTATAGCGCCTGTGTGTTCGACGCAAAAGGCAAAACCTTCCGCGATGACTGGTATCCGGAATACAAGGCCAATCGCCCGTCGATGCCGGATGATCTGCGCGTGCAAATCGAGCCGTTGCATGAGATCGTTGCCGCCGCCGGCTGGAACATTCTGATGATAGAGGGAGTGGAAGCCGACGATGTGATCGGCACGCTAACGCAACAAGCTTCGCAACAAGGCGTGCGCTGCATCGTTTCTACCGGCGACAAGGATCTTACCCAGTTGGTAAATGAGCATGTGCTGTGGGTCAACACCATGAGCGAGGAAAAGCTGGGTGAGGCGGGGGTGGAGGCCAAGTTTGGCGTGAGGCCTGAACGCATCGTGGATTATCTGACGCTGGTGGGGGATACTGTAGATAACGTGCCCGGCGTACCCAAGTGCGGCCCCAAGACCGCCGTGAAATGGCTGGCCGAATATGGCACGCTGGATAATCTCATCGCGCACGCCGGAGAGATCAAAGGCGTGGTGGGTGAAAATTTGCGCGCTTCGCTCGACTGGCTGCCGCAAGGCCGCAGACTGGTTACGGTGAAATGCGATGTGCCGCTGGACAGGCGCTACGATGAACTGATTGCACCACCGCAGGACATGGAGCAAATGCGCAAGTCGTTTGAGCGGTTTGGGTTCAAGAGTTGGCTGCGTGAGCTGGATAGCGGAAAGAATTCCAACGCCGCTTCCCCGCAGGTCGAGAATAAAGCAAGCAACGATTTTGCTTCGTCGCCAGCCCTTACTCCGCAGGGAGGCGGTGACCTGTTCGCCTCCACCGGCGAATACGAAACCATACTCACCGATGCCCAACTTGATTCCTGGCTGGAAAAAATCGCCCAAGCCGATCTGGTCTGCGTGGATACCGAGACCACCGGCCTCGATACCATGAACGCGCAACTGGTCGGTATTTCGTTCGCGGTCGAAGCGCACCACGCGGCCTACCTGCCGCTCGCGCACCACTACCCCGGCGCGCCGGATCATCTCAACCGCGAACATGCGCTGCAAAGACTCAAGCCCTGGCTGGAGAGCGCACAACACAAAAAACTCGGACAGAATCTTAAATACGACCAGCACATCTTCGCCAATCACGGTATCGCGCTCGCGGGCATCGCCGAAGACACGCTGCTGCAATCCTATGTGCTGGAAAGTCACAAGCCGCACGACATGGATAACCTCGCTTTGCGCCATCTCGGCGTAAAGACCATCAGCTACGCCGAAGTGGTAGGCAAGGGCGCGAAGCAGATCGGCTTCGATCAGGTCGATCTCGACACCGCCACGCGCTACGCCGCCGAAGATGCCGACATCACCCTGCAACTGCACCAAACCTTATCCCCGCAACTCAAGCTGCAAGGCAGGCTGGACGCGGTCTACCGCGATATCGAGTTACCCGCACGGCAAGTGCTGTACGTGATGGAACGAAACGGCGTACTGATAGACAGCGTCAAACTGGCAGGGCAAAGCCGCGAACTGGGCGAGAAAATGCTCGCCATTGAAGCGAAAGCCTACGCAGCTGCGGGGCAGCCGTTCAATCTTAATTCGCCGAAGCAGATACAGGAAATCCTGTTCGACAAACTGCAACTGCCGGTGAAGAAAAAAACGCCCAGCGGCACGCCGTCTACCGACGAGGAAGTATTGCAGGAACTGGCGCTGGATTATCCGCTGCCGAAAATCCTGCTGGAATATCGCGGCATGGCGAAACTCAAATCCACCTACACCGACAAACTGCCGCAGATGGTGAACCGCCGAACCGGGCGCGTGCATACCAGCTATTCGCAGGGCGTGGCGGTGACGGGACGCCTGGCCTCCAGCGACCCCAACCTGCAAAATATCCCGATCCGCACCCCGGAAGGCCGCCGCATCCGCGAAGCCTTCATCGCCCCGCCGGGCGGCCGCATCGTATCGGCGGATTATTCGCAGATCGAATTAAGAATCATGGCGCACCTCTCCGGTGACGCAGGTCTGCTGCGCGCCTTTGCCAACGGCGAAGACATCCACCGCGCCACCGCCGCCGAAGTGTTCGGTGTTGCCACCGATGCGGTGAGCAGCGAACAGCGCCGTTATGCCAAAGTCATCAACTTCGGCCTGATCTACGGCATGTCCGCGTTTGGTTTGGCCTCGCAACTCAACATCGAACGCAGCGCCGCGCAGCAATACATTGACCTATATTTTGCGCGTTACCCCGGTGTGAAAAACTACATGGACAGCACACGGGCACAGGCGAAAAGTCAGGGCTATGTCGAAACGTGGTTTGGCCGCAGATTATGGCTGCCCGAAATCAACGGCGCAAACGGCATGAAAAGACAAGGCGCCGAACGCGCTGCTATCAATGCCCCCATGCAAGGCACGGCGGCGGATTTAATCAAGCTGGCAATGGTCGCCGTGCAGAACTGGCTGGAAAGCGAACAGATGAAAACACTGCTCGTCATGCAAGTACACGATGAGCTCGTGCTGGAAGTACCGGAAGCGGAATTGCTTATTGTGAAAGAAAAACTGCGCGACTTGATGTGTCGTGTGGCTGAACTGAAAGTGCCGCTGGAAGTGGGGTTGGGCGAGGGCGGGAATTGGGATGAGGCGCACTAATAATGTCATCGTTTTGCCATTGGGAAGGGGACACGCTGGTGCTGAATATCCTCGGGCGCCCGCGCTCGAAGAAAACCAAAATCGGCAAGGTGATCGGCAAGCAGCTGGAGATTTACGTTGCCGAGAATCCGGTGCGGGGGAAGGCCACATCGCGCCTGGTGGATTTTCTGGCCGGGGAGTTTCAGGTGCCCAGGAACGCGATTACGGTGGTGTTCGGGGTGTATAACGTCAATAAGCAATTGCGCATTTCTGCTCCCCAGCGTCTGCCTCCGATTATTCCTTCGGCTAGCCTTGCGCTTGATTAGGACGCGGGCAAGCATCTCTGCATTGCAGATAAATCAGGTCATCTTCAGGTTTTCGATACCGGACATCAGATTGGAATCTTTTGTATGCTGACTATTCAGTTTGATGTTTAGCCGCAGGTCGTTGAGTGAATCGGCATTTTTCAGCGCCTCTTCATAGCTGATCGTGTCCGATTCGTACAGGTCAAACAGCGCCTGATCAAAAGTTTGCATGCCGATCTCGCGTGATTTGGACATGACGCCTTTTATGTTGTTGACCTCGCCTTTGAAAATGAGATCCGCGATCAACGGCGAGTTGAGCAGGATTTCGATTGCCGCAGCCCGTCCCGCCCCGCCCTTCTTCGGTATCAGGCGTTGCGAGATGAGTGCCCTGACGTTAAGCGACAGATCCATCAGCAGCTGCGCGCGGCGTTCTTCCGGGAAAAAATTGATGATGCGGTCCAGCGCCTGGTTGGCGCTGTTGGCATGCAGGGTGGCCAGACACATGTGGCCGGTTTCCGCGAACGCGATGGCGTGCTCCATGGTTTCATGGTCGCGGATTTCCCCGATAAGAATAACATCGGGGGCCTGCCGCAGGGTGTTTTTCAGGGCGGCACTCCACGAGTCGGTGTCGACGCCCACTTCACGGTGGGTGATGATGCTATTGATGTGGTCATGCACATACTCGACCGGATCTTCGATGGTGATAATGTGACCGTGGCTGTTCTTGTTTCGATGGCCTATCATGGCGGCAAGCGTGGTGGATTTTCCCGAGCCGGTACCGCCGACCAAAATGGCCAATCCGCGTTTGCTCATTACCACATCTTTTAATACCGGCGGCAATCCCATCGCATCAAAATCGGGGATTTGGGTCGTGATGGTGCGCATTACCAATCCGACACGCTGTTGCTGCATGAAAACGTTGACGCGGAAGCGGCCGATGCCGGGCGGGCTGATGGCAAAATTACATTCGTGCGTGGCTTCGAATTCGGCGGCCTGGCGGTCATTCATGATGCTGCGCGCCAGTTCCTGGGTATGCTGGGCGGTCAAGGCCTGCGGAGATACCGGCGTCATTTTGCCGTCCACTTTGAAAGCGGGCGGGAAGCCGGCGGTGATGAACAGGTCGGATGCCTTCTTGCTCAGCATGCCGCGAAGTAAATTGTGTATCAGCTCGGTGGCCTGTGCTCTTTCCATGGTGACCTCCTGTTTAGCCCGGGAACAGATCTTTGTTCATGGCTTTGCCACGCGCTTCCGCGGAGGATACGGTATTGCTCTTGACCAGATTTTGCAAACATTGATCCAGTGTCTGCATTCCAATATTTCCGCCGGTCTGAATTGCGGAGTACATTTGCGGCACCTTGGCTTCGCGAATCAGGTTGCGGATGGCCGGTGTGCAGATCATGATTTCATGCGCAGCCGCGCGGCCCGATCCGTCTTTGGTCTTGAGTAGTGTCTGCGAAATAACCGCACGCAGGGATTCGGACAACATGGCGCGTACCATTTCCTTTTCATCGGCCGGGAACACGTCAATGATACGGTCGATGGTTTTGGCCGCCGAACTGGTGTGCAGGGTGCCAAATACCAGGTGGCCGGTTTCAGCGGCGGACATGGCCAGGCGTATGGTTTCCAGATCGCGCATTTCGCCCACCAGAATTACGTCCGGATCTTCACGCAGGGCGCTGCGCAGGGCGTTCTGGAAAGACAGGGTGTGCGGTCCGACTTCACGCTGGTTGATCAGGCATTTCTTGCTCTCATGGACAAATTCGATCGGGTCTTCCACGGTCAGAATGTGGCCCATTTCGTTTTCGTTGCGGTGGTTCACCATGGCGGCCAGAGTGGTGGACTTGCCGGACCCGGTAGGCCCGGTTACCAGCACCATGCCGCGCGGAAAATCGGCAATGGATTCAAAAATTTTGGGCGCCTTGAGGTCTTCCAGCGACAATATTTTGGACGGGATGGTACGCATGACGGCACCGGCTCCCCGGTTGTGTATGAACGCGTTGACGCGAAAACGCGCCAGTCCTGGGACTTCAAAGGAAAAATCGATTTCCTTGTTTTCTTCATAGAATTTGCGCTGCCCGTCGTTCATGATGTCATACACCAGAGCGTGCACTTCCTTGTGCTCCATCGGGGGCAGGTTGATTCTGCGGATATCGCCATGAACGCGTATCATCGGCGGCAAGCCGGCGGAAAGATGCAAATCGGAAGCTTTGTTTTTGACGCCAAAAGCAAGCAGTTCGGTAATATCCATTATAATCCTCGCTGATACGCAGATCGTGCAAAGGCACGGCCACAGGGCTAGACCAACAACGCGCAGATTATGACCGCAATTGCTTCAAACTTGCAAGCCGTTAAGCGCAGCATAACCCAAGTTGCGCTAAGGGCAATTCGACGCCCGGAAGATATTACCCTGCTGGCGGTAAGCAAGACCTTTTCTGCCGATGCGGTGCGCACCGCTTATGAAGCGGGACAGCGTGCATTCGGCGAAAATTATTTGCAGGAGGCGCTGGATAAAATGGCCGCTTTGGTTGATTTGCCGCTGGAATGGCATTTCATCGGCCCGATACAGAGCAACAAAACCCGTCCCATTGCTGAAAATTTTGCCTGGGTCCACAGCGTGGACAGGCTGAAAATCGCCGAACGTCTGTCTGCACAGCGTCCCCCGGACAAGCCGGCACTTAGCATTTGTCTGCAGGTAAATGTCAGCGGCGAGGACAGCAAAAGCGGCGTGGCTGCCGATGACCTATTGGAACTCGCGCAGGCTGTAGCTCGCTTGCCGAATATCAAGCTGCGCGGGTTGATGGCGATTCCGGCGCCGGCTCGGGAAATCGGGGAACAGCGCCTTCCGTTTGCACAGTTGCGCGAACTGATGCGGCGGCTTAATGCGCAAGGTCTGGGATTGGATACCTTGTCGATGGGAATGTCGCCCGATCTGGAAGCCGCTGTGCTTGAAGGTGCGACCATCGTGCGTGTTGGCACGGCGATTTTTGGGGATCGAATTTATCGTTCATGAGTTGGAGCCGGCTATATTCGGCCGATTTCAAAAGGATGCTTATTCTTGAATCCGCAAAAAGTACAGCGTGACCGGGTTTTCAGGCTGGAAGACCTGCCCAATATCGGCAAGGCTGTCGCGGCTGACTTGCGCCGTATCGGCATCAATTCTCCTGGGCAGTTGAAAGGCAAAAATCCGCTGGAATTGTATGATTCGCTTTGTCTGAAGACTGGCGTGCGTCAGGATCCGTGTATGCTGGATGTATTCATGTCTGTCGTTCACTTCATGGACGGCGGCGATCCCTTGCCGTGGTGGTCGTTTACAGAGCAACGCAAGCGCGCCGCGAAGAAAAGTTAGCTATTTGGCCACCAGTGTCCCGCTTTTGAACTGACGCCGGTATTGGGCAGGAGAGAGGCCGGTCGAGCGTTTGAACAGTCGTCTGAAAGAGGATACATCCTCGTAGCCTACCTCCGCAGTAATAGACTCGAAATCACGCTGCGTGCATTCCATCCATTCCTTCGCCTGTTCTATCTTGAGCGCCTGTAAATAGGCAAGTGGAGTCATGCCGGTGATCTGCATGAAGCGACGGTTGAGCGTTCGATAGCTGACATGCATCGCGCTGGCGAGTTCGTCAATGGAAACGGGGCGCATCAGGTTGTGAGTCATCCATGCGATGGAACGCCGGATCAGCGGTTCGGAATAGTCCTTCTGTATTGACATGAATGGTCGTTGCGAAGCGCGCGCACCATCCACCAGCATGATGCCGCCCACGCTGCGAGTCAGCGCCACGCCGCTCAACCGGCGCAGTACATGCAGCGACAAATCGGTATGCGCCGTCATTGCGCCGGCAGTGATGACACGCCCGCTGTCTACAAGTGTCTTGTCCGCGTCCAGCCGGATAGCCGGATACCGTTGCTGAAATTCATGGGCGAACCACCAGGTTGTGGTGGCAGGCAGCCCGTTTAACAAGCCAGTCTCGGCGAGTACAAATGTTCCATAGCAACTGGCTGCCAGCAAGGTCGATTCGGGCAGACATTTCAAACTTGCGATCACGGTGCGCCAGGTTGTTTGCAGTTGGGCCGCGATGTGTTCGGCGGATTCGGCAAAAAATCCGGGCAGGATAATTGCATCGTAATCGCTCAGATCGGGCGGCAAGCACCGGGTTTCCACCGTGACGGCATCGCCCAGGCGCACACGACCGCCGCGTGTGGAAAGCAGATGCGGGTGATAACAGATTTCGGGCTGGTATCGCTGCGCAATGCGAAACATGTCCAGCGTCGCGGCAACGCTGGAGGCGGTTGCACCCGCTTCCAATAACATCGCAATTTTCATAATGGCAGTTTTCGCATTAATTGGGGCAATTATGCCACTGTCGAAGAGCCGTGCCGAGTGCCATTATGTTCCCCGGTCCGCTTGAAGGCAGCTTTACCGGATTGAAACACGTGCGATTTGAAGATTTTTGAGATAAATAAAACAGGAGATAAAAAATGAAATTTTCAGGAATGATGTGTGCAGGTATTTTGTACTTTGCATGTGCGGCACACGCCGGTAATTTACCGCGCACCCTGTTTGAAATTGGCGGGGCAAAACAGGAAGCGGCCAAACTTTCGAACAGCGTACTGGTTATTATCGACGAGCAACGCGAATATGTGGATGGTGCGCTGCCGTTGGCTGGGGTGGAGGCGGCCATAAAAGAGACCGCTCAACTGCTGGCGCGTGCCAGAAAATCAGGGACGCCAGTAATCCATATCGTGCATAAAGGCGGCGGCGTATTATTCAATCCGGACGGAAAATATTTCGCGATAGTCGCCCCCGTGCATCCGCAGGCCGGGGAGCCGGTTATTGAGAAAATGCGGATAAGCGCGTTTGCCGGGACCAATCTGGAAGAAGTGCTCAGGAGCACGGGTCGGAAGCATCTTCTGCTGAGCGGATTCATGACGCATAACTGCGTCAGTTCGACAGCGCGGGCGGCGTTTGATCTGGGTTATGCGGTTACGATTGTGGCGAATACTACCGCGACGCGCGATTTGCCCGATGGCCGGGGTGGTATGATTCCGGCGGCAGAATTGCAGGCTGCAAGCCTGGCAGCACTGGGCGATAGAACGGCTGTGGTGGTGCAGGGGGGGGATGAAGTACCCGATTGAAACATTGGATGAGTCCGATATTGTTCATGCCGACTCGGTGTCAATTTGAGATAATCCCCCTTCCGGAGAATTATTTTCTTAAAGGATAGGTATGAACATTTGTTTCATTGGCGGCGGCAATATGGCGACTGCACTCATCGGCGGTTTGCTGAAATCCGGCAATCAATCCCGCGACATTCAGGCAAAGCCGGAAGACCTGCGCGTAGTGGAAATCAACGTTGAGAACCGTGCCAGATTGCAGCATGAATTCGGTGTGCTGGCTACCGCCGACATGGCTGAGGGAGTTGCCGGCAGCGAAGTCATCGTACTGGCGGTGAAGCCGCAGCAGCTGTATGAGGTTGCCGCGCAACTTGCCCCCTTGCTAACCGGGCAGCTTATACTTTCCATCGCGGCAGGCATTCGCGCCGCCGATCTTGCGCGCTGGCTGGGCACTCAAAATGTGGTGCGTGCCATGCCGAATACACCGGCTTTAGTTCAGAGCGGAATCAGCGGCTGGTTTGCCCTTGCTGGCGTGAACCCTATGCATTTTGGAACCGCGGATGCCATTCTCAAGGCTGTCGGTGAAGCGGTACGCGTACCTACCGAAGAGATGCTGGATGCAGTCACTGCCATCTCCGGCAGCGGCCCGGCCTATGTATTTTATTTTATTGAGGCCATGCAGCAGGCTGCGTGCGAGTTGGGTTTTAATGATGAAGCTGCGCGCAAATTGTCTATACACACTTTTCTGGGGGCAACGAAACTGGCCCAGAATAGTACAGATGATGTGAGCGTGCTGCGCGCGCGGGTGACTTCGAAGAACGGCACCACCGAACGCGCGCTGCTCAGCCTGGAAGCCAATAACGTGAAGCAGCACATTATTACTGCGGCCCGGGCCGCCGCCGCACGATCGAAAGAAATGGGCGATGAATTGGGCGGTGCAAACTGATTATGTTGAAAGAAGCGCTGCTGTTTCTGCTGGACACCCTGTTGCAGCCTTTCGCCGCACTGCTGTTGTTGCGCTTCCATCTGCAATGGTTGCGTGCCCCGCTGCGCAATCCGCTGGGTGAGTTCATCATGACGCTCACCAACTTTCTGGTGTTGCGCGCGCGCCGCTTTATTCCTCCGGCATGGGGTTTCGATGTTGCTTCCCTGTTGCTGGCATTGGTAGTGGAGGTGCTTTATCTCACGGCGGTGCTGGGAGTCCAGGGTTTTTCATACACGGAATTTCCGTGGCTCGGGCTGTTTGCCCTGACTGCGGTCAAGCTGCTTAAACTCAGTGTGTACCTGTTGATGGGGGCGCTGTTTGCCCAGGCAATATTGTCCTGGTTTAACCCGCATTCGCCGGTTGAGGGCTTGTTGAATGTGGTCACTTACCGTTTTCTTGCGCCGTTGCGGCGGCGGATCCCGCCGTTGGGAAATATTGATCTCACCGTGCTGGTATTGATTATTGTCTGCCAACTCATCCTTATTTTGCCTGTGGCTTGGATGGAAGGCATGGCCATGAGACTGCTCTGATGTGGTTCCGCCGCGAGGAAGGCAGTGTCACGCTGACGCTGCATATACAGCCGGGTGCCAAACGCAGCGAAGTGGCCGGTTTGCACGGCGAAGCGCTGAAGCTTCGTCTCGCCGCCCCCCCCATCGAGGGGCGAGCCAACGAAGCATTGCTGCGTTTTATTGCGGACAGTTTTGGTGTGACATTACGCCAGGTCGAGTTGCTGCGCGGGGCGCAATCGCGCCACAAGATGGTAAAGGTAACGGGGAGCAAAGTCGATCCTGAAAGTTTGTTGCCGAATCCGGACTAGCGGTCAAAGCAATTTACATCAGAATCACGTCGTACTGTTCCTGGCTGTAAAGCGTTTCCACCTGCAGCGACACGGCTTTGCCGATAAAGTCGGAGAGCTGCGCCAGGCTTTGCGATTCTTCATCCAGGAATAAATCGATGACCTGTTGTGAGGCCAGGATGCGGTATTCCCGTGCATTGAACTGGCGCGCTTCGCGCACGATCTCGCGCAGGATTTCATAGCATACGGTTTGCGCGGTTTTAACTTCGCCCCGTCCCTGGCAGGTCGGGCAGGATTCGCACAAGATATGCGCCAGACTTTCGCGCGTGCGTTTGCGTGTCATTTCAACCAGCCCCAAGGCGGAGAATCCGTTGACGGTGATGCGGGTGCGGTCGTGCGCCAGCGCTTTTTTGAATTCTTCCAGAACCGCGTTACGGTGTTCTGCCGAATCCATGTCGATGAAGTCGCAGATGATAATTCCGCCCAGATTGCGCAGGCGCAACTGGCGCGCGGTGACCTGTGCGGCCTCCAGATTGGTTTTGAAAATGGTGTCGTCAAAGTTGCGTCCACCCACGAAACCGCCGGTGTTTACATCCACCGTGGTAAGGGCTTCCGTCTGGTCTATGATGAGATAGCCGCCCGATTTAAGATCGACACGCCGGGACAACGCGCGCTCAATTTCATCTTCAACGCCGTAGAGATCGAACAGCGGGCGCATTCCGGCGTAGTGCTCAAGCCGCGAGGCTGCGCCGGAGATGTAATCTTGTGCGAAAGTGGTCATGCGCTGATGGGTTTCGCGTGAATCCACCAGAATTCGGGTAGTGTCTTCGTTCACGAAATCACGCAGCACACGCAGGCTGATGTCGAGCTCCTGATACAGCAGCGCCGGAGCGGGAGAGAGCAAAGACCGCTCCTGCAGATTGCGCCAGAGCTTGTTGAGATAGACGGTGTCGGCGAGCAGTTCCTTGTCGGATGCCGTTTCGGCCATGGTGCGAATAATGTAGCCGCCACTGTGGTCGGGTTGCAGTACTTGCTGTAGCCGGGTGCGCAAGGTCTCACGTTCGGCCTCGTTTTCGATGCGTTGCGACACGCCGATATGCGATTCCTGCGGCAGATAGACGACCAGCCGACCCGCTATGCTGATTTGGGTGGAAAGCCGCGCACCCTTGGTGCCTATGGGCTCTTTGACGACTTGCACCAGCAGGGTTTGTCCTTCGGACAGCACTTTTTCAATAGGTTTTGCCACATCGCCGTTGTGGCGGTTTTCCCAAATGTCGGCGACATGCAGGAAGGCGGAGCGTTCCATTCCGATGTCGATGAAGGCGGATTGCATGCCGGGGAGCACCCGTTTTACGCGTCCGAGATACACATTGCTGACAATCCCGAGATGGCTGCCGCGCTCGATGTGTAATTCCTGCGCCACCCCTTGTTGCATGACTGCGACACGGGTTTCCTGCGGGGTGACGTTGATGAGAATCTCGTCGCTCATGGTGCTGCCTGCCCGAAACGGTGCAATAGTTCTGCGGTTTCACAAAGCGGCAATCCCATTACGCCGGAATAACTGCCCTCGATGCGTTCGACAAATGCTCCGGCCAGTCCCTGTATGCCGTAGGCGCCCGCTTTGTCATGTCCCTCGCCGCTGGTCAAATAGCGGCGGATGCGGTCATTGTCCAGCTTGGCGAACGTTACGCTTGTGGCAGACAATCGCAACTCAAGCCGCTCTTCAAATGCGACGGCAACCGCGCTGTATACGCGGTGTTGCCTGCCCGAGAGTTCGCTCAAGATGGCAAATGCATCCTCGTTGTCGCGGGGTTTGCCGAAGATTTTATTGTCCAAGGTTACCGTGGTATCGGCAGCCAATACCGGAAACGGACGCAGATTGCGCGACAACGAGGCTGTCCACCCGGCCGTTGCTTTGGCGCGGCTGATGCGTTGCACGTAATCGGCGGGAACCTCATTTTTTTCCGGCGTTTCATCCACGTCGATATTGCGGCGCGGATCATTGCGCAACAGCAACATATCAAAGCTTACCCCGATTTGCTTGAGCAATTCGCGTCGGCGGGGGCTTTGTGAAGCGAGGTAAATGCGTGGCCTGATGTTGCTCATGAAAAATAATTTTCCTTATTCCCGATGATAGGGATGATTGTGCAACAGACTGTGCGCACGATACAACTGCTCGGCCAGCAAAACTCGCACCATACCGTGCGGCAGTGTCAATGCGGACAAGGCCAGAAGTTGCGCGGCTGACTTTTTTACCGGCGGGTGCAGCCCGTCCGCGCCGCCGATAATGAATGCGACGTCGCAACCTTCCCCCATCCATTGCTGCAGTTTGTCAGCCAGTTGGCGCGTTGTCCAAGCCGTCCCATGCTCGTCAAGGGCAATTCGCAGGCAATTCGCGGGCAAAGCGGCGAGGATGCGCTGCGCTTCGGCCTCCATGATCTGCGGAACACTTTTACCCGTAGTGCGCGGTTCGGGCTTTATTTCCAGCAATTCGATCCTCGCCTCGCGCGGCATGCGTTTGGCGTATTCGTTAAATCCAGCGGTAATCCAGTCCGGCATCTTGTGCCCGACTGTCACCAGCCAAAGTTTCATTTTGAGCTTTTTCCCGGACTGGCCGGCACATGCTTCATGCTCCACAGCTCTTCCAGATTGTAATAGGCGCGTACTGCAGGGACCATGATATGAACTATCACCTCATTCAAGTCGATCAGCACCCAGTCGCCGGTTTCTTCCCCCTCGCGGCCATTGACCTCTTCACCGAGTTCCTTGAGTTTGACCACGACACTGTCTGCCAGTGCCCGTGTCTGCCGGTTGGATTTGCCGCTGGCAATCACCATGCGGTCAAACAGCGAACTCAGTTTGCTGGTATTGATGACGGTAATGTCGGATGCTTTGATATCTTCCAGCGCGGCCACTACGGCCTGGGTTTTTTCTTCGGTAGTCAGCATGTCATGTATATAAGTGATGGTATTGGATATAGTTAGCCACGGCATCGGGCAGCAAATAACGGGCACTTTTGCCTTCGGCAGAACGTCTGCGAATATCGGTGGCAGAAATTTCCAGTGCAGGCATATCGAGTACCAGAATTGAACCGGCAGGAGCCTCGCGCAACGCACGGGGCGCAGGAGCGAGGCGCGCATGATACTCGTTACGCAGGTTTTCGTCAGACTGGATTATGGCGTTGCCGAGGGGGCGCTCCCCCGCGCGCTGCATGACTACAATGTGCGCAAGCTCGAACAGGCGTCCCCATTCGTGCCAAGTGTGGAGCAGCAGGAAGGCATCGCCACCTATCAGCAGGCACAGCGGGCGAATGGCACCCACTTCGGCACGCAAGGCGGAGAGGGTGTTCACGGTATAGCTGGGCTCGGTGCAATGAATCTCCCGCTCATCCAGAACAAACGCGGAATTTCCATGCAGTGCGAGGCTTACCATATCCAGCCTTTGCTTTGCGCTGGCACATGGTGCGTCGCGGTGCGGCGGCGTGCCACCGGGAATGAAGTTCACGAATGCCAGGCCGCATTGCTCCAGCGCTTCCTGCGCCAGCCGCAAATGACCATGGTGGATCGGGTCGAACGTTCCGCCGAGAATGCCGATAGGTGCGTTGCTCACTATGCCGAGAATTGGAAATTGTTGATTGGGGGGATTTTCCCACGCGCATCACGGGGAGACAATAGATTTCGTGCCCCCGATAATTTTTGGTTTATATCCTGTTGGGTATTTTGCGATAGCAGCGGCCATCAAATGGCTTTGCAGGCAGGCTGTAAGCAACTTTTGCTGCTTACAGCGCCAGTCTGCGTACGTCCGCCAAAACCTGCGCCAGATAAGTTGTGAATCGGGCTCCTGCCGCACCGTCTATCACGCGGTGGTCATAAGACAGCGACAGGGGCAGTATCAGACGCGGTTCAAATTTTCCGTCTTTCCACACCGGCTTCATGCTTGACCGGGATACGCCCAGAATGGCCACCTCCGGCGCATTGATAATCGGTGTGAAAGCCGTTCCGCCTATTCCGCCCAGACTGGATATAGTGAAACAGCCGCCCTGCATCTCGGCGGCGGAAACCTTCTTTTCGCGTGCGCGGCCGCTAATCTCGGCCAGCTCTTTGGCCAATTGAACGATGCCTTTCTGGTTCACATCGCGCAGCACGGGCACGACCAAGCCATCCGGTGTATCCACCGCCACGCCGATGTGGAAGTATTTCTTCAGGATCAAATTCTCGCCGCCGGCGTCCAGCGAGGCGTTGAACTCGGGAAATTGCCGCAATGCTTCCACTGCGGCTTTGAGCATGAAAGCCAGCGGGGTAATTTTAATGCCCTGTGAGGCGTATTCCGTTCCGAGTTGTTTGCGGAAAGCTTCCATATCCGTGATATCAGCCTCATCGTGCTGCGTGATGTGCGGAATGGAAACCCAATTGCGGTGCAGAAAGGCACCCGACAGCTTTTTGATGCGCGATAGCGGCTTGCTTTCCACGGCGCCGAATTTGGCAAAGTCCACTACCGGCATTTCCGCGACCTGCAACCCGCCTGAACTGCGCGGTTGTGCCAAGGCCGCTTTCACATAATTTTGCACGTCGTCTTTGGTGACCCGACCTTTTTCGCCGCTGCCTTTGACCAGCGGCAGATTGACGCCGAGTTCGCGCGCGAAGCGGCGGATAGCGGGGCTGGCGTGAGCCTTTAACCCCTCCCAACCTCCCCTTGCACCCGCAAGGAGTACGCCGGCGGGTGCCCCGCTGCTTTGCAGCGATCCTCTCGCTGTCAGGGGAGGAGTAGACGCGGCTCCCTCCCCTGGCAAGGGGAGGGCTGGGGAGGGGGTTGGATTTTGAGTGGCAGAAACTGTTTCCGTTTTGGGCACGTCCACCGATATTGATGCAGGTGCTGCAACTTTCGCGGCAGGAGCACTGGCGCTTGCCGCGACTTCGCCGCTTACCTCAATCAGGGCGATCAACCCCCCTTCCGAAACCTTGTCGCCAACTTTGATCCTGAGTTCCTTCACCACACCGGAAACCGGCGACGGGACATCCATGGTGGCTTTGTCTGTTTCCAATGTGACGAGGGTGTCTTCCGCCTTGACGGTGTCCCCGGCTTTAACCGCCACCTCGATAATCTCAACTTCCTTGAAGTTGCCGATATCCGGTACCTGCACTTGTTTGATTGTTGCCACGTTAGGTCTCCGCTTAAACCGTCACAGGGTTGGGTTTGTCGGGGTTGACGTTGTACAGCTTGATGGCTTTGCTGACAATTTTTGCATCAATTGTTCCTTCATCAGCCAACGCTTTCAGTGCGGCGACCGCGACGTAGTAGCGGTCGACCTCGAAGAAGTGGCGCAATTTTTTGCGTGTGTCGGAACGCCCGAAGCCGTCGGTACCCAGCACCTTGTAGCGTCCGGGAATATAGGGACGTATCTGGTCGGCAAAGGCTTTGATATAGTCGGTTGCGGCAATCACCGGGCCGTTGCGGTCAATCAGGCATTGCTCGACGTAACTTGCACGGCGCGGATCTTCCGGGTGCAGCATGTTCCAGCGCTCACAGTCCATCCCCTCGCGGCGCAGCTCGTTGAAACTGGTGACGCTCCATATATCAGCCGATACGCCAAAGTCTTTCTCAAGCAATTCGCCCGCGGCGATCACTTCACGCAGTATCGTGCCGCTGCCCATCAATTGAACTGCGGGTTTTTCACCGTGGCCCTTCCCTCTTGCCCCTTGTCCCCTGCGCGCACCTTCTTTAAGGAGATACATACCCTTGATAATGCCAGCCTCGGCGCCCTTAGGCATGGCCGGGTGAGCGTAGTTTTCATTCATCACTGTCAGGTAATAAAACACATCTTGCTGTTCGACAACCATGCGGCGCAACCCATCATGAATAATCACTGCCAGTTCGTAGGCAAAAGTCGGGTCGTAGGAAACACAGTTGGGAATCAGCGATGCCTGAATGTGGCTGTGGCCATCCTGATGTTGCAAGCCTTCGCCGTTCAGCGTGGTGCGGCCGGCGGTGCCGCCCATCAGGAATCCGCGCGAGCGCATATCGCCCGCCGCCCATGCAAGGTCGCCGATACGCTGGAAGCCGAACATGGAGTAATAGATGAAAAAAGGAATCATTGCCTTGCCATGATTGGCGTAGGAAGTGGCGGCGGCAATCCAGTCCGCCATGCCGCCCGCTTCGTTGATGCCTTCCTGCAATATCTGCCCGGATTGGTCTTCCTTGTAGAACATCAGCTGGTCCGCATCCTGCGGCGTGTAAAGCTGGCCCACCTGCGAGAAAATGCCGAGCTGGCGGAACATGCCTTCCATGCCGAAAGTGCGCGATTCATCCGGCACGATAGGTACGATTTGTTTGCCGATATTCTTGTCTTTTACCAGAATGCCAAGCATGCGCACGAACGCCATCGTGGTGGAAATCTCGCGCTCGTCGGTACCCTTCAGTAGTGCATCAAAAGCATCCAGTCCCGGTATCTGCAAGGACTGGGCTACGGGATTGCGGATCGGTACCGTACCCATCGCCATCATGCGCTCGCGCAGGTATTTCATCTCCTGGCTGTCTTCCGCCGGGCGGCAGAAGGGCAGGTGCGGGATTTGTTCATCGGTCACCGGGATATTGAAACGGTCGCGGAAATGGCGCAATGATTCCGTGTCCATTTTTTTCAGTTGATGGGTCGGGTTCTGCGCTTCGCCGGAAGCGCCCATTCCGTACCCCTTGACGGTCTTGGCCAGAATGACGGTGGGTTGCCCGGTATGTTTTACCGCAGACGCATAGGCAGCATACACTTTATGCACGTCATGGCCGCCACGGTTGAGATGCCATATCTCATCGTCCGACATGTCGGCAACCATCTCCAGCAGCTCGGGATATTTGCCGAAGAAATGTGACCGCACATAGGCGCCGTCTTTGGCCTTGTAAGTTTGGTATTCGCCGTCCACCACTTCTTCCATGCGCTTGAGTAACAAACCGCTCTTGTCCTTGGCTAGCAGTCGTTCCCAATTGCTGCCCCAGATGACCTTGATCACATTCCAGCCCGCGCCGCGAAACACGCCTTCCAGTTCTTGAATGATTTTGCCGTTGCCGCGTACCGGTCCATCCAGCCGCTGCAAATTACAATTGACCACAAAAATAAGATTGTCGAGCTTTTCGCGGCCCGCCATGGAAATCGCACCCAGCGATTCGGGTTCATCCGTTTCACCGTCGCCTAGGAACGCCCATACCTTGCGTCCTGCGGTATTGACGATATCGCGGTGCTGCAAATAGTTCATGAAGCGCGCCTGATAGATTGCCATCAGCGGCCCCAATCCCATGGACACGGTGGGAAATTGCCAGAAGTGAGGCATCAGCCACGGGTGAGGGTAGGAAGACAGTCCCCCGCCGTCTACTTCCTGGCGGAATTTATACATTTGCTCCTCGCTGATGCGGCCTTCGAGGAAAGCACGCGCGTACATGCCGGGAGATGAATGTCCCTGAAAGTACACCAGATCGCCCCCGTGCGTATCCGTCTTGCCGTGGAAGAAATGATTGAAGCCGACGTCATACAATTTGGCTGCCGAAGCAAAGGAAGAAATGTGGCCGCCCAGTTCGGACGACTCCCGGTTGGCATTCATTACCAGCGCAATCGCATTCCAGCGCATCAGTGCGCAAATGCGGTGTTCCAGTTCATGGTTTCCGCTAGAACGTTCTTCCTTGTCGAGAGGGATCGTATTCAAATAGGGGGTGGTTTCACTGATCGGCAGATCGGCACCGGCAAGACGCGCCTTGTCAACCAGCCGGGTAATCAGAAAATGGGCGCGCTCCGGACCTTCGTGCTCCAGAACGGAATCCAGTGCATCCAGCCATTCCAGTGTTTCCTGCGGATCAAGATCGGGTGTATTGTTTTCCATCGGTTTACTCTCTGATCTTCATGTTGAACTCCACTTCCCTAAAATGTGAAGATGTTCCGGTGGGGCAGGCACAAAGGTGTGCCCAATCTAAGGCAGCTACTCGACGCAGTTTATCGTTTCAGTTTCGGTAACCAACCATTGCACTTTGCGGTCGGTGGCATCTTGCGGAATAGCTTCAACAAGTTGCATGGAATATGCACCTGCTACCAATGCCACACTGTGCGCTATTTCACTTTTTTCATCCAGGCGTGCCAGCAAACGATCGTAATAGCCGCCGCCGTAACCCAGTCGAGCGCCGTCCCGTTTGAAGGCCACGCCGGGTATCAAGATAAAATCCACTTCGTTCAGCGCTTGCACTTTTGCGCATCTGTCAGGAACCGGTTCGCGAATATTCCACGGGCCGGGTGCCAGATCATCCTGCAACTCTGTTACACGATACACATCAAGTTCCTTCGTGGCGCGATTTACTTTGGGCAGTAATAATTGCTTGCCGTCCTTCAGGGCTTGCCGGATCCAGATTTCGCTTTCAAATTCCGCGCCGAAATTCATGTAGCCCAACACGGTACGGGCTGTCCGATATTCCGGCATCTGAAAAATACGCTTCGCGATCTCCACACTAAGCCGCGACCGCAAACTGTCGGACAACTGCCCGCGTTCGGACAGTATACGTTGTCTGAGATTTTGTTTCAGCCCTTGTGTGCTCATGGTTTCACCGCTTTTTGCGCCCATGTAACCAACTGCTCGGCATCTTCCAGAATATCTACCGGAACTTCGCGGTAATTCTTCAAAACCTGTTTTTCGGAAGGTGTGAATACGGCGGCATTCTGGTTAAGATAATTCTGCAAGGTTTCGGGATGCGTTTTGAAGTACAACCTGCCGTCATACACAATGCCGAAAAATTGCTCGCTGCAATACAACCCGTGGCCGCCGAACATGCGTTTGCAGCGCAGGCCGGGGAGGTGACTCAGCTGCTCCAGCACGAAATCAAGAAATGAGTCCGTGCCCACTGTGGTTTTATCCCAGAAACAACCGGCAAGCAGGATTTTCGCTCTCGTCCCAGTAAGGATAGCCGAGCGTATCAAGGAAGGTCTTCAGGGCCTTTTTGTCCTGGTGCGGCACTTGCATGCCGACCAGCACGCGACCGTAGTCCGCGCCGTGGTTGCGGTAGTGAAACAGGCTGATGTTCCAGTTGTGGTTCATGCTGTTGAGGAAATTCATCAGCGCACCGGGACGCTCCGGAAATTCGAAGCGGAACATGATTTCATCCTTTATGCCGGGAGCATGCCCTCCGACGAGATGGCGCACGTGCAATTTGGCTACTTCATTGTCGGTGAAATCCAGTGTGCGCAGTTTGTGCTTTTTCAGACTGGCGACCAGTTTTTTTGTTTCGCTCTGGTCGCGCACCTGCACGCCGACGAACACATGCGCCTCTTTTGAATCGGCGTAGCGGTAGTTGAATTCGGTTATGTTGCGGTTGCCCAGCAATGAGCAGAATTTTCGGAAACTGCCCGGTGTCTCCGGGATGGTAACGGTAAGAATGGCTTCGCGCTTCTCGCCGATCTCGGCGCTTTCAGAGACAAAACGCAGGCGGTCGAAATTCATGTTGGCGCCGCTTGCTATGGATACCAGAGTTTTGTCCTTGAGCTTCTCGCGCGCCGCATACAGCTTGGCTCCGGCAATGGCGAGCGCGCCTGCCGGTTCGAGGATGGAGCGGGTGTCTTCAAATACATCCTTGATCGCGGCACAGGTGGCGTCAGTGTCCACCAATATCACTTCGTTGACCAGTTCGCGGCAGAGGCGGAAAGTTTCCTGCCCGACTTGTTTCACCGCCACGCCGTCTGCGAACAAACCTACATGCTCCAGCGTAGCTCGACGTTTTAATTTTAGTGATTGGTACATGGCATCGGAATCCACCGGCTGTACGCCGATGATTTTTATCTCGGGGCGTACCTGCTTGACGTAAGCCGCCACCCCGGAGATCAGGCCGCCGCCGCCGATTGCGCAGAAAATTGCATGGATAGGCTGGTTATGCTGGCGTAATATTTCCATGCCGATGGTGCCTTGCCCGGCGATGACATCGGGATCGTCATAGGGGTGCACGAAAGTCAGTTTGTGCTTCTTCTCCAATACCAGCGCATGAGCGTAGGCGTCGGAATAGGAATCACCATGCAGCACCACTTGCGCGCCCCGGCTGGCGACTGCCTGCAGCTTGATTTGCGGCGTGGTCGCGGGCATCACGATAATAGCCTTGCACCCCAGCTTCTTTGCGGACAGCGCCACGCCCTGTGCATGGTTGCCCGCCGAGGCGGCGATCACGCCGCGCTTGAGTTGGGCCGGGGTCAGCTGCGCCATTTTGTTGTATGCGCCGCGCAACTTGAAAGAAAACACAGGCTGCATGTCTTCCCGCTTCAACAGTATCTGATTGCCGATGCGTGCCGACAGGTTGGGTGCAACTTCCAAAGGGCTTTCGATCGCCACGTCATACACGCGGGCGGTAAGGATGCGTTTGAGGTAACTATGCATTTTGATTCTCGGGAACGATGACTGTGCTAAGGTTATCAGGATTTTTACCCCGGCCCAAAGATTTTGGATAACTTGAATGACTCGAGACGGTCAGTCGTGGCTAAAAGGGGCCTGATTGGTTAGAATCATCCCGCCCAAACTTATTAAATCAGAATTTGAGACCTTCATCATGCTAACACGCCAGGATTATAAGACTTTGCTGTTGTCCGCTCTGGGCGGGGCGCTGGAATTTTACGATTTCATCATATTTGTTTTTTTTGCGGTAGTGATCGGGAAATTGTTTTTTCCGCCCGACATGCCCGATTGGCTGCGACAGCTTCAGACTTTCTCCATTTTTGCGGCCGGATATCTGGCGCGTCCGCTGGGTGGAATGGTGATGGCGCATTTCGGTGATTTGCTCGGGCGCAAACGCATGTTTATGCTGAGTATTTTTCTGATGTCTGTGCCCACATTGGCTATCGGCTTGCTGCCAACTTATGCCGACATCGGAATTTGGGCACCGCTGCTGCTGCTGGCGATGCGCGTTTTGCAAGGAGCGGCCATCGGCGGGGAGGTGCCCGGTGCCTGGGTGTTTGTCGCCGAACATGTGCAGCCGCGCCATGTGGGTTTTGCCTGCGGCACATTGACTGCCGGGTTGACCGGCGGCATTCTGTTGGGTTCGCTGGTTGCCACGGCGATCAACAAGGCCTATGCGCCTGCCGAGATGCTGACAGAAGGCTGGCGTGTGCCTTTTATCATCGGCGGCCTGTTTGGCTTTGTTTCAGTTTGGCTGCGCCAGTGGCTGCACGAGACACCCGTATTCCGGGAAATGCAGGCAGCACAGGCGTTGGCTGACGAGATGCCCCTGAAGAAAGTCGTGCGTGAGCATCGCGCTTCGGTTGTGCTGGTCATGTTGTTAACCTGGTTGCTCTCCGCCGCGATAGTGGTGATGATTCTGATGACGCCCACGCTGATACAAAAGCTCTTTGCCATCCCTCCTGCCACCGCGCTGGAGGCAAGCAGTATCGCGACATTATGTTTGACCCTGGGCTGTATTGTATTCGGAGCCTTGGCGGATCGTGTGGGGCCGGGGCCGGTTCTGGTTTTTGGATGCGTGGCGCTGGGGGGGACCTCGCTGCTGTTCTACCAGCAGATGTCGACAGCACCGCAAAATATCAATGAACTCTATGGTTTGTGCGGATTTTTTGTCGGCGTGATTGGGGTAGTACCGAGTGCCGCCGTTCGTGCTTTCCCGCCGGTGGTGCGATTTTCCGGATTATCATTTTCCTATAATGTCGCTTATGCGGTTTTTGGCGGGCTGACCCCGGTTTTCGTGAGTCTTTTGATGGCACGCGACCCTATGGCTCCCGCACATTATGTGACGGCGCTATGCGCGCTCGGCGTGATGGTGGGCGGATACTTGTGGCGGCAGGGGCGTCTGGAAAAATAGGGGAGTCAGTCAGGTAAATTTTTGTGAGACAATATGATCCGTAGATTGACTGACACTTTGTCCGCATAACTCATTACATCTAGCCATACTCAGGAATCGTCGTGTCATTCGAAATCATCAAACAGTTGCTCGCTCCAGATATGTCTGCCGTAGACGGCGTGATCCGCACCCGTTTGCATTCCGAAGTGGCATTAGTCAACCAAGTGGGCGAGTATATTGTCAATAGCGGGGGCAAGCGGTTGCGTCCGGCGCTGGTGGTGCTGTCAGCCAAGGCATTTGGCTATTCAGGCAGATTTCACCACGATCTGGCTGCCGTCGTTGAATTTATTCATACTGCTACCCTGCTGCATGACGATGTGGTCGACGAATCGGAACTTCGTCGCGGACGTGCAACCGCCAGCGCACTTTTCGGCAATGCGGCCAGTGTTTTGGTAGGCGATTTTTTGTATTCCCGTGCTTTTCAGATGATGGTGGAAGTGGACAATATGCGCGTGATGCAAACGCTGGCCGATGCCACCAATGTCATTGCCGAGGGCGAGGTATTGCAGCTCCTTAATTGCAACGACGCGAATGTGGATGCTGCAAATTATCTGCACGTGATCCATTGCAAGACTGCCAAACTATTTGAGGCGGCAATGCGTTTGGGGGCTATTCTGTCCGGTGCGGACGAGGCCAGTGAACAGGCTGCGGCCAAGTATGGCATGCACTTGGGGACAGCGTTCCAGTTGGTGGATGACGTATTGGATTATTCCGGGGATGAGCAAGATACCGGTAAGAATCTGGGGGACGATCTGGCTGAAGGCAAGCCAACTTTGCCGCTGATATATGCTATGCGGCATGGTAGCGAGGATCAGGCTGCGGTGGTGCGCGTAGCCATAGAACAGGGCGACATCACCCGGTTTGCCGACGTATTACAGGTAATCAAACAGACCGGTGCATTGGAATATACCCGGCAGCAGGCGCAACTCGAAGCGGATATGGCGTGTGCCGAGCTAGTTGCATTGCCGGATACGAATTACAAACAATCCCTGTTACAATTGGCGAACTTTGCTGCAACGCGGCAATTTTAGAATCGGGGTGTAGCTCAGCCTGGTAGAGTACTGCGTTCGGGACGCAGGAGTCGGAGGTTCGAATCCTCTCACCCCGACCAAGCAAATTGGTCATCAAACTTTCCCGCCATGTCCTTCGAAAGCCCCGAATTTACGGGCTTTCAGCGAAACCATTAAATTATCTTTAGTGACCAAATACGCGCAGTATTCAGCAGATTTTCGTCCCAAAAATGCGAAAAAAACGTTCTGGTGACTATTTGGTGACTAAACGGTGACTATTTGGTGACCAAGCGGCTTTTTCAGAGGCCGATTTTCTACCCATTTTTGACTACTGCTGCTTGCTTGGAAACAGCAGTGGTCATCTCATTCATTCCCCAAAAAACTGACTACTGCTGTTGCAATTTTCGGTGACTATTGAATTTCAAGCGTAATTTTGTACGATTTTGGTCACCGCAGCGCTCTTTTGGCGATCGTTTGGCGCTTATTTTCAGGTTTTTTTCTGAAACAAGCCAAATTTTGACTACTGCTCCCCATTTGTAACGACCTCGCTTGGAATCCGAATCCCTCATCCCTACCTCCTCAGTAGACATTTCGTCTGCTATACCACTTACGCCGGACAGTTGGTGCAATAGACCTACCTGCAAGCTACATCGACAGCTATTTCCAAAAATTGCCAGGGTCCGCAATCGATTTCCAGACAAGCTAACGAAAAACCCTTGCTGATTTTGCATTCTGCTGTTGGCTGGCATTCCGTAGCATATGAAGGGCAGCATTGTAGATATCAATTTTGTGCTGGTTTATGTCAAGATTTGTCAGAAGCAGCTTGCCGGGCCTGCCTTTTATAAGCAAAAGTGTAGAGCTTAAAATAGATATTTTGAACCTTTTGGGGGAATCAACGTCTCACTTTGGATTGGGTGTCCTCTGCTGGTATTCGGTATTCATCTGCCCCAAGCTCGTAATTAATGCCCAAGTCTTTAAGCCTTATTTTGCTTCTCCGGTATTGTTCAAATGGATCACATGATTTCTCCCCCCGATATATTTCCATGGAATACAAATTTCGAAACGGGCATAGCCGTTGTTGACGAACAACATCACCGGCTTGTCGATCTGTTGAATAAGCTGGTCAGTCGTTTGGCTCATGAGGCAGATACGCAGGAGCTGAATCAAGTGTTCGAGGAGTTGAACGACTACACCTTAATGCACTTCAAGACCGAAGAAAGCGTTTGGAAAAAATATCTACCCGAAGATGACTTGTCGGTTGGGCACGAAATGACGCATCGAACCTTTATCAATGAAGTGGACATTCTTAGGGGCAAAAGAGATTTTCTTGCAAACGAGAAAGTCATTGAGGAGATCGTATTATTTCTGACGCACTGGCTAGCCTTTCATATTCTTGAGACTGACAAGCATATGGCAAAAATCATACTTTCCGTACAGCAGGGTATGACTTTGCCAGAGGCCAAGGAAAAAGCTCATACGGAAATGAGTGGTGCCATGCGGGTGCTGATAGAAACGATACTCAGCATGTATGACACTTTGTCATCGCGCACTTTGCAACTGATGCGCGAGATCGCAGAACGTCAGCGCGTTGAGGACAGATTGCGTTTATCCAGAAAAGCCATAGAAAGTACGCTTGAATCGATATTCATTACAGATGCAAGCGGCAAGATCATAGATACCAATCCATCGTTCTGTCTTGATGTACAACAGGAGCATGAACAGATCGTTGGGATGGACATCCGGCAAATTAAGCCTGAATTATTCAGTCTCAATAAAACGGATGAAATCTGGAAAACAGCGACTGAAAACGGTCATTGGGCGGGTGAAACCGTCTGGCGTGATGACTCCGTTCGTATTTCGCTCAACGTGACCGGCTGTTTCGGCCTATCGTGACCGCTACTTGAAGGATGTTGCGCGGGGGTTGAATTCTACCTCAGTCGGTCACGATAGGGTCTGTCGAAGTGTTTTCGGC
>Ga0265327_10000626_pt1 | contig 58052 bp, 65 predicted proteins | sample 41621metaG_FD_202089 | JGI IMG/M metagenome (GOLD analysis project Ga0265327, IMG submission 202089) | Rhizosphere microbial communities from Carex aquatilis grown in University of Washington, Seatle, WA, United States - 4-16-21 metaG | ecosystem: Host-associated > Plants > Roots > Rhizosphere... | reverse complement strand
CCCGCCGCCACCACCGACGCCGCCTCCCGCACCAACGTCTGGCGCACCAACTGCCCCTGGGCCGCCGGCAGCCGCACCGTCACCGACATCATGCCGTCACCGGTCACCCGGAACCGCACGTGCCGCGTGGCGCGTGCCCGCGTCATCTTCTCCAGCACGCTCTGCTGATCCAACTCATAAGCGATCCGCGCGGCCTCCGCCGTGATCTCGGCGTTCCCCAACCCCGCCAACGGGCCCGGGTCTCCACACAACTCGACATCCAGCAGCTGCCGATCCAACACCGACAAGCACGCCGCTTCCTTGGTGATCAGCTCCGCACGGTGCTCCGACAGCACGCCCGACTCCAACGCCGCCAGCGTGCACGGCATATCCGCCACCAGAACCCGGGCCATCGCCACCAACTGCCCACCCCGATGCGGAGACTCCCGCCGGGCCAAACCCACCTCCGAACCCAACGCCGCCCGCGACACCCGCGGACCACCCGCACGCGCCGCCGCCACCCGCCGAGCCTCAAGTTCAGCCGCAATCCGGGCCTGCTCGGCCGCCGCAGCAGCCTTGACCTGTTCGAGCTCGGTCATGCGACCCAACAACGCCGACTCATCGGCGTTGGAGTCGAGCATCACCAGGACTTCGCTCATACGTTCGAAACTACCCGCGCCCACCGTTTCGCGCCACCCCCAAATCGGTTTCCCGAATCGTTGACCACATTGAACAAATTTCGTTAATGTGTGCAAATGCCCGCCAAGCCGCCGACGCCCCGCACCATCTCGCCGGCACTACTCGAAGCCACCGCGGAGACGCTCCACCGCTTGGGTCCAAGGCAATTCAGCCTCACCGCCGTCGCCGAAGCCGCCGGCGTCTCACGCGGCACGGTCTACAACGCGCTCGGCGGCCGTGACCACGCGATCAGCGTCGCACTTGACCACCTGGCCTCCGTGTTCGTCGACGGTATGGCCGCCGAGATCGACAAGCAGTCCACGCTGGCCGACCAGGTCGCCGCCGCCGCCGTCCTGATCTGCGCGCACCGGCAGAACTCCCCCTCGGCGCCGCAGAAGGGCATCAACGAAGGCATTGTCGTCCTACTGTTGCGCAACATCGGCGAAGACCTGATGAAGCGCGCGGTCGAGCTATGGAAGCCGCGCGTCAAGGCGGCGCAACGTGACGGTGAGATCGGCGCGAGCGTCGACCCGGCCCGCGCCGGCGAGTGGATCGTCCGCGTACTGCTGAGTTTCGAACTGCTTCCGCCCATCGGCGTCAACCTCGACAACCCCCGCGCCATCCGGCGCTTCGTCACCGACCACATCATCAACGGACTCACCGGAGAGACAGCATGACCTCACCCGACCACGAAGTGGTCATCATCGGCTCAGGACCCGGCGGCATCGCCGCCGCTCACCTGCTGCAGCAGAAAGGGATTCACGACTTCGTCATCGTCGACCGGGGCGACGACTTCGGTGGCACCTGGCGCGACAACCACTACCCCGGCCTCGCCGTCGACATCCCGTCGCTGTGGTACCAGCTGTCCTTCGCGCCCAACCCGAACTGGAGCAGGTTCTTCGCACCGGGTCCCGAGATCTACGCCTACCTGCGCGATACCGCCGACAAGCTCGGCCTGCGTCCGCACCTGCGTGCCAATTCCGAAGTGCTGCGCCAGGAGTGGGACGACAACACCGGCCTGTGGCGCCTCTCCATCCGCAATCAGCCGGACGTGACGGCCCGGTTCCTGATCAGCTCGGTCGGCGGATATGTGAATGCCAAGAACGTCATCGACATCGACGGCGTCGACGACTTCGAGGGCACCAAACTGCGCCCCAACGACTGGGACGACGACTACGACGTCCGCGGCAAGCGCGTCGCGGTGATCGGTACCGGCTCCAGCGGGGTGCAGATCACCGGGGCGCTGTCCGGAGTGGCAGCCAATCTCGATGTGTACCAACGCACTCCGGCCTGGGTGCTGCCCAAGGTTGACTTCGACATCCCGCCGTGGCTGCGGCGGGTGCTCAAGGTGCCCGGAGTCGTCAGTGCGGCCAATGTTTTCGGACGGCTGCTGATGGACGTGACCATGGTCGTCCCGATCGTCCACGTCTTCTCCCGGCTCCCCCGCAAGGTGCTGACCAAACTCATGCCGCTGTACGACGGCCACAGCCGCAATCTCTACCGACTGCTGCTGCGCTCGACGGTGCGAGACCCGGCGACCCGCAAGGCGCTGCTGCCCCGCTACGGCATCATGGCCAAACGTCCGGTGATTTCCAGTTCGTTCCTGCCGGCGCTGAACCATCCGGACACGCACCTGATCACCACGCCGATCGAGCGGATCACCCGCGATGGCGTCCGCACCGTCGACGGCGTCGACCATCCGGCCGACCTGCTGGTCACCGCCACCGGATACGAACTGTGGACCGACCCGGAAACCTACCGCCCCGGAACCATCATGGGATCAGGCGGTTTCGACCTCGCCGAGTACTACCGCGCCCACGGACTGCGTGCCTACGCCGGCACGGCGCACCCCCGGCTGCCCAACCGGTGGGAGATCGTCGGACCGCTGGGCTATGTCGGGTTCGCGTGGATGGACTATGTCGAAACCGTTGCCGCCCATGCAGTTCGGCTGATCGCCGAAGCCAGCCGCCGCGCTGACGCCCCGGTCGTCGCGGTGACGGGCGATGCGTTCAACCGGTGGAATGACCTGATGGATCGGCGCGGTCGCACCGCCCACACGTACTACACGCGCAACCCCGAGTTGCGTACCTATTTCGTCAACTCCCAGCACGAGACACCGTACTACCGCCCGCAAACCATAACCGCTGCAAGGATTTTCGCGCGACGCTCGCCGCTCACGGACTACGAGTTCAGCGACGTTCGGGCCGCCACGATGAGTGAGGAGCTCAGCGCATGACCGATCAACCACTGACCGGCAAGGTCGCCTACGTCACCGGGGCGGCCCGGGGACAGGGCCGTTCACATTGCGTCCGGCTGGCGCGCGCCGGTGCCGACATCGTCGCGATCGACGCCTGCGCACCGGTGGCCGAGGGCAACGGCTACGAGCCGGCAACTCCCGCGGATCTGGCCGAGACGGTGAACCTCGTTGAAGGCGAAGGCCGCAAGATCTACGCCAAAGAGGTCGATGTCCGGGATGCGGAAGGCCAGCAGCGAATGGTCGCGGAGACCATCGAGCAGTTCGGCCGGCTGGACATCGTGGTGGCCAACGCGGGAGTGCTGAACTGGGGGCGGCTCTGGGAGATTCCCCAGCAGCAGTGGCAGGACACCTTGGACATCAACCTGACCGGGGTGTGGAACACCATCCGGGCTGTGGTCCCGGCGATGATCGAGGCCGGCAACGGTGGGTCGATCATCGCGACCAGTTCAGCGGCGGGCATCAAGGCGGTGCCGGGTTGCGGGCACTACTGCGCCAGCAAGTTCGGCGTCGTGGGCATGGTCAACGCGCTGGCCGTCGAGCTCGGCGAGTTCGGCATCCGGGTGAATTCGGTACACCCGTACGGCACCGACACGCCGATGGGCAACGACGTCTCGATGTACCAGGTCCTGCAGGATCATCCGCAGTACATCCACAGCTTCTCCCCTGGCGCGCTGCCGACGGATTCGCTGATCAAGCCGGACCAGATCTCGGACATCGTCGTGTGGTTGGCGAGCGACGCGTCGTCGTTGGTAACGGCTGCGCAAATCCCGGCAGACAAGGGTTATCTCAAGATCTGACCGGGTAACCTCAGTCGCCATGGCGAAGTCGAACGCCGAGGTGGCAAACAACAGTCTCGACGCGCAGGCGCGCGCCACACAGTTCATGCGCTCGGCCCTCGACATCCTCGGCGAGACCGGCCGCACGGAATTCACGGTGCTCGAGGTCGTGGAGCGGTCGAAGACGTCGTTGCGGGCCTTCTATCAGCACTTCGCCACCAAGGACGAGTTGGTGCTGGCACTGATCGACGCGATGCTGACCGAGTTCACCACGACCTGGCAGGCCGAGGCAGCCCAGCTCGGGCCCACGGATGCGCTGCGTGAACTGGTCGACCGGATCTGTGTGCCACCGGCGTCCAGCACGCAGGACAGCATCAATCGCGGCCTGACCTTCTATCACGATCGCCTGGCCGAGACGATGCCGGACGACTACGGCCGGGTGCTGACACCGTTGCACGCACTCATCGTCGATATCGTCGAACGCGGAATGGCCGACGGCACCTTCTCTGCCGGCCTCGATGTCGAAGCCACCGCGGCGCTGGTCATGCAGACCATCTTCGGCGCCCTGCGACTGCGCGCACTCGGGCCGGGCCTCGAACTCACCCCGATCGGCAGCGACCGCATCTACGCGTTCTGCCTGCGCGCATTGCAGAATTGATGACTTCCGGCCCTGTCTGAGCCGGTTCGGGGCGGGGCAATCTGGACTCATGACGAAAACCGCCGTCGCACTTCAGGAAATCGAGGACGCTGTACATGCGGCCTGCCGCGCCCCGTCATTCCACAACAGCCAGCCGTGGCAGTGGGTGCTGGAATCGGCCACCTTGCGGCTGTTCCTCGATCCTGACCAATTGGTGGACACCGACAACTCGGGTCGTCAGGCTTTACTGAGTTGTGGTGCGGCCCTGGACCATCTGCGGGTGGCCATGGCGGCCCGCGGCTGGGACGCCCAGATAGACCGCTTTCCGAATCCGAACAACCGGTACCACCTGGCCGACATCGAGTTCCGGCCATCGGCCGGCGTCACGCCGGCCCAGCGCCGGGACGCCGACGCCATCGCAAGTCGGCGGTCCGACCGGCTGCCCTACGACCCGGTGGAGAACGGTGAGGCGTTCGAGATGCTGCTGCGACTGGCAGTCCAGGACCGTCCCACCCACGTCGACCTGATCGCGCCGCAGCAGCGCGACAAAGTAGCCGAAGCCTCGCACCTCGCCGAGGCGCTACGCATGTACGACACCGAGTATCACGCTGAATTAGCCTGGTGGACAGCTCCTTTCGGGGCAACCACCGGAATTCCGCACAGCGCATTGGTCTCGGCGGCGGAATCCGATCGGGTCGAGGTCGGACGAACCTTCCCGGTGACGCATACCAGGGAACGGCGGCAGGACGTCGGCGACGACCAGGCCACCATCGTGGTGATCTCGGCATTCGACGACACCCCGAGCGACATTCTGGCCTGCGGCGAGACATTGTCTGCGGTACTGATCGAAGCCACCGGCGCCGGGCTGGCGAGCTGCACGCTCACCCACGTGACCGAGCACCCCGCCACCCGCGAGATCGTCAGCACGCTCACGGGTCATCCCCTACCGCAGGCATTGGTCCGGATCGGAGTCGCGCCCGTGCTCGACGATGTTCCACCGCCGACACCGCGCCGTCCACTGTCGGACGTCTTTCACGTCCGGGCCGGTTGACCTCGACGTCGGCTGATTCAGAACAAGGCAGGCTGCACCGCCCCGGCGGACACTGCCGCCGGGGCGGTACGCATGGTGTCAAGTCTGTTGGCCCTGCCGCCGAGGCCGTACCGGGCGACCAGCGGCGCCACCCGGTTCCGCAGCTGTTCGCGGTACTCCGGGCCGAGATACGCACCGCGCCCGTACAATTCGCGATATCTGGGCAGCAACTCCGGATACGTCGCACCCAACCACGCCAGGAACCAGCCACGCGTCGCGCCACGCAGATGCAGCCCGAAGACTGTCACGCCGGTGGCACCGGCCGCCGCGACCCGCGACAGCAGCGCCGCTAGATGCCCTTCCGAGTCGGTCAGGTACGGCAGCACCGGCGCCACCATCACATGGCAGTCGAGCCCCGCCTGCGCGATGGCCGAGATGAGCTCCAATCGTGCTGCGGGCGTGGGGGTCCCGGGCTCGACCGACCGGTGCAGTTCCGGGTCCAACATCGCCAGCGACACCGCAACACTCACCCCGACCCTACTGCCCGCGTCGACAATCAGTGGCAGGTCGCGGCGCAGCAGCGTGCCCTTGGTCAGGATCGAGAACGGTGTCCCGGAATCCGCCAGCGCCGCAATGATTCCCGGCATCAGGGCGTACCGGCCCTCGGCCCGTTGGTAAGGATCAGTGTTGGTGCCCAGCGCGACCGCGTCGCGCGTCCAGGATCGCCGAAAAAGCTCCCGCCGCAACACTTCTGCGACGTTGGTCTTCACCACGAGTTCGCGGTCGAAGTCGTTTCCCGAGTCGAAGTCCAGGTACTCGTGCGTGGGCCGGGCGAAGCAGTATCGGCAGGCGTGCGAGCATCCACGATAGGCATTGACGGTGTACCGGAACGGCAGATTCGACGCTTCCGGCACCTTGTTCAATGCCGACTTGCACAGCACTTCATGGAATGTGATGCCGTCGAACTTCGGGACCCGGATGCTGCGGACGAGCCCGAGCCGTTCGAGACCCGGCAGGGCCCCGTCCGCTTCGGCCCGCGCCACCGCCTGCCCGTCCCACCGCATACTTCATTCGAACAATTGTTCGACCTGTTGTCAAGCCTCGTCGTCGGGCGGACCGTCGATGAGCAACAGGTGATCGATCGCGGTGACGGTCTCAGGGTCCAGACCCTGGTGAATCACGGCCTCCAACAAGCGAGTCGCGACAGTCCTGAGCTTCACCTGGGTGACCTGCGACCGCCATTTGAGAATGTCGAAGGCGCGGTCCGCGTCGATGCCGTAAGCCGCCATGAGGATCCCCTTGGCCTGGTCGATCACGGCGCGCGATTCCACCACCGAGGCCATGGCCACCGTGAGGTCGGACTGGATGCCGGCAGTCACGTCGATGTAGTAGCCGTGGGTGCCCGTCACCTCGCCGTCGTCGTCGGTCATCCGGTCGCTGACCACCACGACCCAGTGGACCTTGCCCCCGGAATCGACGATGCGGTGCCGGCTGCTGAACAGACCACCGGTCTGCACTCGCTTCAGAATTTCGGCGACCTTGGCCCGGTCGTCGGGATGCTTGTGACTCAGCAGCAACTCGGTGGTCGGCTCGACTTCCCCCAACTCGTAGCCGTGCATGCGAGCGACCTCTTCGGACCACACCCACCGCTGCTCGGCAAGACTGAACTTGAAGCTGCCGACATGCTGCGTAGCGCCGCCGCTGAATACCGCGGCGACGTCCCAGGCTTCGGAGTCGGCGAGTTGGCCGTCGGATTCACTCATGTCATCGTGGGTCGGCAGGTAGCCGCCGTCATCGTAGCGCGGTCAGGCGATGGTCCGCCCCGACATGGACGGTTTCTTCGACGCCTGGGAGCGCGATGTGCTGCCGGAATTCCAGCAGGCGGTTTACGCCTGAGCCGCGGCCTGCCGCTCGGTACGTGCACCACTGGTGGCCAACTCGCCGCCGGCGTTCTCCAGATGTGCGCGGATGAACCACTGGAACTTCTCCAGCTCGGCAACCTGACCGATCAGCATGTCCTGAGACACCAGATCAAGGTCGTCGAGTTCCTCGATGGCCTTGCGCGCATCCTGCACGACGCCGTCATAGACCAGGTCGAGTGCGGCGAGATGTGCTTGAGCGGTGTCCCGGCCGAGCGAATAGTCGTCCCAGGTGCGGTACTTCAGAATCGCCCCCGGCGTGCCTTCCGGCGCCGCGCCGAGCGCCGCGAGTCGCTCTGCTGTCTGATCGGCATAGCCCCGCACCAGTTCGACCTGCGGATCGATCATCTGATGCACGCCAATGAAATTCGGGCCCACGACATTCCAGTGCACATGCTTGAGCGTGAGGTGCAGGTCGTTGTACGTGCTCAGTTGGATTTGCAACAGGACTCGGATACGGCTGCTCTGCTCTTCGGAGAGCCCTGGAATGGTGAATTCGCTCATGTGTTTACTCCTCGGGTGTCACCCCTGCCTACCCGGTGAGCCCGACGGTAAAACACCGTTTACCACCGCGTCGCTCCGGGTACGGCCCCGAGGTGACTGCTGTCGAAGTACCGGTGTCACCGCAACGGCCCTTCCCCTCGCGCCGAAAGCGTTTGGGTGCCGTGTTGTACAGCCTCGTCGGAACGACCGATCACAAGGTGATCGACCAGATGTACCTGGCCGCCTCGTTCGCGTTCTTCTTCAGCGCCGGGATCATGGCGTTGCTGATGCGCACCGAACTCGCCATGCCCGGCCTACAGTTCCTGTCCAACGAGCAGTACAACCAATTGTTCACCGTCCACGGCACCTTGATGCTGCTGCTGTACGCGACGCCCGTGGTGTTCGGCTTCGCGAATCTGGTGCTGCCGTTGCAGATCGGCGCGCCGGACGTCGCCTTCCCCCGGCTCAACGCGCTGTCGTTCTGGCTGTTCCTGTTCGGCGGTCTGGTGGTACTGGCCGGATTCGTCGTCCCCGGCGGCGCAGCGGATTTCGGGTGGACGGCCTATACGCCGCTGTCCGACGCCGTCCACTCGCCAGGGTCTGGTGGTGACCTCTGGGCGGTCGGTCTGATCGTGTCGGGCCTGGGCACCATCCTCGGTGCGGTCAACATGATCACGACCGTGGTCTGCATGCGTGCGCCGGGCATGACCATGTTCCGCATGCCCATCTTCACCTGGAACATCGCTGCCACGGGCGTGCTGATTCTCCTTGCCTTCCCGATTCTGACCGCGGCCCTGTTCGGTCTCTTGGCGCAGCGTCATCTGGGCGCGCACATCTACGATGCCGCCAACGGCGGCCCGATCCTGTGGCAGCACCTGTTCTGGTTCTTCGGGCACCCCGAGGTGTACATCGTCGCGCTGCCGTTCTTCGGCATCGTCACCGAGATCATTCCGGTGTTCTCCCGCAAGCCGGTATTCGGTTACACCACACTGGTTTACGCGACCTGGGCCATCACGGTGCTGTCGGTGTCGGTGTGGGCGCATCACATGTTCGCCACTGGTGCGGTGCTGCTGCCGTTCTTCTCGTTCATGACGTTCCTGATCGCGGTGCCGACCGGCATCAAGTTCTTCAATTGGATCGGCACCATGTGGAAGGGGCAGCTGACCTTCGAGACGCCGATGCTCTTCTCTGTCGGCTTCCTCGTCACTTTCCTGTTGGGCGGCCTGTCAGGAGTGCTCTTGGCGAGCCCGCCGCTGGATTTCCACGTGACCGACTCCTATTTCGTGGTGGCGCACTTCCACTACGTGCTCTTCGGCACCATCGTGTTCGCCACCTACGCGGGCATCTACTTCTGGTTCCCGAAAATGTGCGGGCGGCTGCTCGACGAGCGCCTGGGCAAGCTGCACTTCTGGCTGACCTTCATCGGCTTCCACACCACCTTCCTGGTGCAGCACTGGCTGGGCGATCAGGGTATGCCCCGCCGCTACGCGGACTACCTTGCCGGTGATGGCTTCGACGCGCTCAACGTTGTTTCCACCATCGGGTCGTTCATCCTGGCGCTGTCCGTGCTGCCCTTCGTGTGGAACGTGTTCAAGAGCTGGCGCTACGGCGAGCCCGTCGTCGTCGATGATCCGTGGGGGCACGGCAATTCGCTGGAATGGGCCACCACCTGCCCGCCGCCGCGGCACAACTTCACCGAACTGCCCCGGATCCGTTCAGAGCGGCCGGCGTTCGAGCTGCACTACCCACATATGTCGGAGCGGATGCGCGCCGAGGCCCATGTGCAGCACTGATCAGTGCTGGTGTGTCAGGCTTCTTCAGCCGGTGCCTTCGCGTTCTTCGAGACCGACGGCCTCCCGCAGTTCTTTCTCGTCGGTACGGATGCCAGGATTGTCCTTGGCTTGGTGGTACATCAAATCTGCCAGTGCATCGGCGATGGCATTGAGCTTGTGCTGCAGTGCGTCATCGGAACGCCTCTGAGTGTTCTGCAGTAACGCGACGAGCAGGAACGTGATGATCGTCGTGATCGTGTTGATGACGAGTTGCCACGTGTCGACGGTCATCAAAGCGAATGTCGGCGCCCAGATGATCACCAGCAGCACGCACGCCAGGAAGAACCAGGCCCGGGAAACGATCTCGGCGGTGCTGGTGGCGAATCGGTCGAATAGCGACAGCTTCTCGGTAACACCGGACGGCATCACGTCGGCGTCAGGATTGTCGGAGGCGGTCATGGCAATTCCTTTCCTGATGCAAGCCCTGGGGCCACCGCGCTGTCCGGCCGCTTCACGACCGGGCAGATTCGGCACTGTTGTTTACCCCGGACGGCTCGCGGCAAACAGCGTTGGGATTCATCAGGAACTCCACCAGCACAGCGGAGAGCGCACTGATGCCATCGCGCGGCACCACCTCGTAACCGTGGGTGCTCAGCGTGGGCAGGCAGAGCAGACCCGCCGTAGCGGCGTGCCCGTTCGACTTCGCATGGGACGCATCGGATTCGAACGCGCCCAGCACCGCCGGCTGCGGGTCGGTGCCCAGTGTCGTGGCCACCTCCATCAGGCGATCCGCGACCGCCTTGTCATAGATGCACTGCGCGTCGCTGTAGCCGACGATCGGCCCACCCGTCACGGTGGTGCCGTATTCGGCTTCGGTCGGGCCGACTTCCAGCGCCAGGGTCAATTCGCCGGGCAGGGCCCGGCTGGCGTACGAGCCACCGAGCCCGCCGACCTCCTCGCTGACCGTGCACACGAAGTACACGTCCTGCGGTGGTCGTTGCGCCCGCTCCTTCAACTTGCGCGCCGCTGACAGCAGAACCACCAGCGGCGCCCTGTCATCCATGAAGTAGGACCCGAGGTAATCGTCGATCTCGACGAGTTCCCGTTTACTTCGGTGCACACACACGCGCGTGCCGGGGCGGATGCCCGCCTCGGCCAACTCTGCCGACGTGCGTCCACTGAAAACGTATACGTCGGACCAGTTCAAGGCCCGGTCGCCACCGTCCGGTTTGGTCTGCCAGATGTGCGGGCTTTCCTGGGTGGTGTGTTCGGATCCCACTGTGAGAACGCCACATACGTGTTCCCGCTCGCCGAGCATCATCACCGGCCCGAGGCCGAAGTTTCCTGGATACATCGTGCCCAGCGGCGTCAGTCGCACTATGCCGTCCGACTGCACCCGCTTCACGAGCATCGACAGTTCGTCCATGTGGGCCATCACGCGCACGGGCGAGTGCTCCTCGTTTCGCGACGAGGACGACACCCGCCCGATCACGTTGCCCGCCCGGTCCACCCAGGCGCTGTCGACGAGAGGGGCGAGTTCGCGCAGGCAGATCTCGCGAACCGCATCCTCCTCGCCACAGGGCCCGTACGCCCGCAACAGTTCCTGCAGCAGCTCGATCATCGGAGTCAGCGGGCGGCCTCGACCACGTCCCGGACCCGGTCCAGCATGGCGGCGAACGGACCGACGATGAGGTTCGCCGCCTGCGATTCCACCCCGGGGTGCGGCCTGGTCGGCGCGACGGCTTCGGCGAGTTTGGCGATCTGCCCCAGCCGCTCGAGTTCCTTCGGCGACAGTTCGGCGCCGAGCTTGGCAAACTCCTCGGCCTCCTCACGCTCCGCATGCGCGATCACTGCGTCGCGCAGTTCTGTCAGCTTGCTGGTGAAGTCCTCGCTGTCGATGCCGAGCGACTCCAGCTCTGCGAGAGCCTTTTTCGCCTCGTTCTCCTCTTCCAGCCGGGCATCGACGATCTGCTCGCCACCGGGCACCTTCTGCTTCGCGCGCGGATGGACGATCTCTTCTTCCGCGGTTTCGTGCACCGCGAGGAGCCGGCGCAGATCCCGAAAAGCGCGCACTCTCTCGTCGCCGGCCAGCACCAGGGTCTCGGTGAACAGTGACTTGATCTGCTCGTGCTGATCGGTGAGGAGATCGATCACGTCGGACGGGGACTTGAGGGCGTTGTCAGCCATGCTTCCTCCTGTGAATACGGGTGGCGCGCCCGGGCTGTGAGCGCGTCCCCCACCGGTTACCCAGGGCGCACCCGGTCAAACGGGCCAGTGCTGTAGCGACGAACACCCAGACGCCCAACTGCACAGCATGTGCTTGGCCAGCTGTCCCTCGACCGCGTCGAAGGCCCGAATACCGAACACGACGTCCAGTTCGAGGCCCGGCTCGCGTGACAACAGGTCTGCCACGACGTCCTTGCGAACCACCTGTTCATGAACCGCGTCGGCCTCGACGTGCTCGCGATAGAAGTCGATGCACGGCAGCGGAGCACCAAGTCTCTTGAGGCCCTTGACTATTCGCTGCGACCCAGGCGAGGAGGTCAGTTCGGTTGCGGCGAAATGGCCGACGGCCGCGCCGCGCAGGTGCCGATGCAGACCGAACATCGACATGAGATTCACCGCGGCCAATGTGCTGCCCGTCGCATTGCCGAGGTAGTGCAGGTAGTCGCTGCGCAGATCGGCGGCGTCGAGCAGATCGGCGAACAGCCGCTGGTGCATGGTCTCGTAGCCGCCACGACCGCCGTATTCGTCGTATTCCACTGCCACGAACGCGGCTTTCGCGCGACCGGTCAACCGCGGAATGACCCACGACTGCGGATCGGCTTCCTTCAGGTGGTACAGCGACCGATGGACGAAGTACTCCTGCATCTGCGGCCACGTCGCCTGATCCTGTAGGTAGACAGACAAACTCGAATCATCGACAGGCTCGGTGTCACAGCGCTCCAGTTCGGCGTGCGCCGAACTGTCAGGGCTGATCTCGCCGACGAGCTCCCGAACCGCGGCCAGGAATCGCTCCTCGATGCGGTGGCGAACATCCAGCAGGGCGGGGTTCCATTCCCACTTTTCGTCGGTGTCGGCGAAACCCCGATAGTGCAGTTCGTAGCAGACATACAGCGCCAGCTGCAGGTCGAGGCCAAAGGGGTCGGCGTTTCCGAGCGGTAGCTGTATCCGCGCCAGATACTGCGTGGGCAGGCGTTCGCCCAGCAGTCCGATCACCACACTGGACACGGGACCACGAGGGTCCGGTAGCAAAGGCTGGACAAGTTCTTCTGTGCACATGAGACCTCCCCGATACCCGCAGGCGAGCGCCGCTAAACCCGCTTCGCATTGCGGGCTCACGGTGTAGACGCCGGTACTGCGGGTACCCCATGTCGGCGCACAGCGGGGTGTAAAACCGCGCCGCAGCGGGCATTACATCACCGAGCACTTGTCCCCAGGAGGTAACACATGAAAGACCCCGTCGACCATGCTCGCACCACCCGAACCCACGCCGGCGAGTCGGTCAAGGACGGCAGGAATGCCCCTGGCCTGCTCGCCGTGGCCGTAGCGGTCGTCGGCCTGGTGGTCAGCCTGTACTACTTCGCCGATGGTCAGCCGGCGGTCGGGGGCACAACCCTGATCATCGCTGTCGTCGTCGGCTTCGTGGGCGGCTGGTGGCTGTCCATCACGCACCGCCGGGTGCGACGCCGCGAGCGGGAGTACCTCCAGGACCATCCCGGTGCACCGCGCACCCCGCCGACCAGTTGAGGTGTTTCCGACGTCCCCGACGGGTATCCGCTCTGACATGACGCCAGAACAGATCCCGGACGCAGTCCCTGACGCAGACGCCGTCGAGCAGTCCCGCGATGTGCGCGAGCAGGTGCCCGACGACGAGGCCGCCGTCAGCGGCCCCGACAACCCACCGACGGAAGCCGCACCGCACGATTGGTTGGAACAGACCGAGGACATCGAAATCGACGCCGACGAGGACGATTTTGGACGCGACGCCTGAGATGGACACACCGATCCCGTATCCCGGGCACACCGAGGACATGGCAGAGCAGCCGCACGATGAGATGCGCCGGTACGTCGGCCGCGATCTCCTGAAAGGCCGTCGGGCCCTCGTCACCGGCGGTGATTCCGGCATCGGACGCGCCGTCGCGGCGGCGTTCGCGAAAGAGGGCGCGGACATCGCCATCGCCTACCTCGATGAGCACGACGATGCGACCCACACGGCGGCCGTGGTGGGCGCGGCAGGCCAGAGGTGCGCCCTGTTCCCCGGCGATCTCGGTGAGCCCGCCCAGTGCCGCGAGGTGGTGGCACGCACGCTCGCCGAACTGGGCGGACTGGACATCGTGGTGAACAACGCCGCATACCAGTCGCCCGCAGAGAATCTCACCGACATCACCGACGAACAATGGCGGCGGACGTTCGCGGTGAACATCGACAGCTACTTCCAAGTGACCAAAGCCGCGTTGCCCCATCTCCCGGACGGCGCCGCGATCATCAACACGGCATCGGTGAACGGGTTACGCGGCAACGCCTCGCTGATCGATTACTCGGCCACCAAGGGCGCCGTCATCGCATTCACCTATGCGCTGGCACAATCGCTGACGGACCGCCGTATCCGGGTGAACTGCGTTGCGCCCGGTCCGGTCTGGACGCCATTGATTCCGGCCACCATGCCACCGGAGAAGGTTCGGTCGTTCGGCAGTCAGACGCCATTCGAGCGGCCCGCCCAGCCCGATGAGATCGCACCGTCGTACGTGTTCTTCGCCGCTGACCAGCTGTCGTCGTATTACAGCGGTGAGGTACTGGCACCCCTCGGCGGCGAGACGATGCCGGGATGATGTTTGGGCGGGAGTCGCACGGGAAATCCCTGCCCCATGATCATTCGTAGGATCGCCCGTCCGCTTTTGGCCACCGCGTTCATCGGACAGGGCGTCGAAACCTTGCTGAACATCGACTCCGGCGCCGAGGCTGTGCGCCCCACCCTGGACGGCCTCAAGGACATGCCGGACCCCGTTGCCCGCAACGTGCCGTCCAACGCCGTCGCCGTGGCACAAGCGACCGCGGCCGCCCAGGTCGCCGGTGGGCTGCTGCTGGCCACCGGACGCATTCCGCGCGTCGCGTCGGCGGTGCTCGCGGCGACGGTGATTCCGGCAAACCTGGGCAACCACATGTTCTGGACCGAGGACGATCCTGCCGCCAAAACCGCCAAACGCCGGGGTTTCCTGGCCGACCTCAGCTTGCTCGGCGGTTTGATTCTCGCGTCGGCGGACACCGCCGGGAAGCCGTCGCTGGGCTGGCGGGGACGGCGCGCCGCCCAGCGGGCAGCGGAGACCCTCTCGTCGACGGTTCCTTCCAGGACAGAAGTAGCGCTCGCCCGTATGCCGGAATTGGGCGAGAAAGTCGGGCACGGTGTGCAGACCGGTTTCGAGCACGGCCGCGAACTTGCCGGTGTGGCGCTCGAGAAGCTGGAAGACGGCCTCGAGAAGGCTGCCCCGTATGCGGAATCCGCCTACCGGAAAGCCAGCGCACGCGCCTCGGAGCTGGCCGACACAGCGCGAGAGCAGGCAACGGAATTGGCCAGTACTGCGGTCAGTACCGCAAAGAAGGCAAAGGCTCGGGCCGCGTAAAGACCCAAGCGCGTGAAGAGAGCCCGGGCCTCAGGCCCGGGCTCTCTTTCTCTGCTGGCGCCGACCGTAATGGGCCGGCTCGCATCAATACCAGTAGCGGCGCCCGGCCACGGCATGGCCGGCCGCTCCCATGAGCCAGAGGATCGCGCCCACCACGACGAGCACGATGCCCAAGACCCACAGCAGATACACATTGAAGACGAAGCCCAGGATGAGCAGGACTACTCCCAAAGCAATCATGATGATCGATTCCTTATCTCACACGCGGTTGCGGTTCACCGCATCGAACTTGGTTGTGGCAGTCGGCAATCGACGACCTTCGGATTGACCCCGGCGTAGTTCAACGGCCCGGCTACCACGGTCAGCGCGATACGCCCTGCCGAGCCGCAGCTCGTGTCGCCGCCGCGGAAATAGTCGCGCTGCCAGGCCGCCAGTACGCCGACCAGCAGCCAGACCACCACGATGACGCCCACGCTTCCTCGCAACATGGCTCCTCCTACACAGACCTCTCTGGTCTCAAGGAAAGGAGTACCCAAGGGTGCGTGGTGGCAAACTAACGCGGGAGAAAAAGACAGCTGCCGAGCTCAACCACCTTTCTGGTCCCTGTGCGCCGTTACCGTTCGATACGTTTGCCCGTGCCGAATCGCGGTTATATCGGAGAGGCCGGATCAGAGAGGAAGCCCGAATGCTGAGCTCCGATATCTCGCCTGTGTGCGCGAACGTCTATCTGCCGCAGTGTGATTCCCGATTGTTGATCGAGACCATGCAACGCTGCTGTCCCCCGACGGGCAGGCGCGTCGCCGACCTGTGCACGGGCAGCGGCGTCGCGGCGATCGCCGCGGCCGACGCCGGTGCAGACAGTGTGGTCGCGTTCGACACGTCGTCGGCCGCGATCACGGCGACTTGCGCCAACGCCCGACTGGCCCGCCGTACGGTCGACGCCCGTCTCGGCTCCTGGTCGGCGGCACTGGAACTCGAGCCGTTCGATCTGGTGTTGTGCAACCCGCCGTATGTACCGCAACCCGCGGACCGCGAAGCGGAGATCATCGGTGCCGGTGGCCCGCCGACGTCGTTCAACGCGGGTCCCGACGGCCGACTCGTCCTCGACCCCCTCTGCGCCGCAACGCCTGCACTGCTCAAGCGTGGCGGCGTCGCACTCATCGTCCAATCAGAGTTCGCGGACGTCACGCGCAGCGTCACAGCACTGCGTCAGGGTGGGCTCCACGCCGGCGTGGTGGCGCGCAGGACCATCGCGTTCGGGCCCGTGATGGCCGCTCGGGCAAGCTGGTTGGAGGACACCGGCCGATTGGCGCCTGGTCGCCGAACAGAAGAACTGGTCGTCGTCAAGGCGGTCAAGCCATGAGTGCCACCCGAAGGACCGTACGCATTGTGCCCCGCGGCCCGATGTTGATCCAGGGGCCCGTCGAAGTCGAACTCGAAGACGGCACCCACGTCTGCTCGGACAGATTCATGGTTGCCATCTGCTGCTGCCAGCGCAGCAAAACCTATCCGTGGTGCGACACCAGCCATCGGCGACAGGCGCGGCCTGCCGCCGACGGCCGGAGAACGGGTGCCGGTCAGGCACAACCCACTTGAGTTCGGAGGTCGCGCAAGGTGCGGTCCAATATCCGTGAGACATGCATCTGCGAAACGCCGATCGAGTCAGCGATCTGCCGCTGTGTCATGGCGCCGAAGTACCGTAGATAGAGCACTTTCTGTTCGCGTTGAGGCAGCGCCGCCAGCAAGGACCGCACCGATTCGCGATCGGTCACCCGATCGAAGCCGGCATCCACCTCACCGAGCGAGTCACCGAGCACCTGGGCCCGCGAGTCGTCATCGCCGACGGTCACGTCCAGCGACTGGGGTTGGTACGCCTTGGCTGCCACGATGCTCTCCACGACCTGGCCGCGGTCGATCTCCAACTCGGCGGCGAGCTCCTCGACGGTCGGCGCCCTTCTCAGATCACTGGTCAAATATGAAGTAGCACAGGAAATTTCATGTTGCCGGTCGCGAATCCGCCTGGGGACATGCACCTTCCAGCCGTAATCACGGAAATACCGGCGCAGCTCCCCCATCATCGTGGGCAGGGCATACGCGACGAATCGGGATCCCCGCTCCGGATCGAATCGATTGACCGCTTGCAGCAGTCCCACCCGGGCGACCTGGATCAGGTCCTCGAGATTTTCACCTCGGCGATCGAAGTGGCGTGCCACCCGCTCCGCCAATGGGCAACACCGCAACACGATGCGTTCGAGTTGTCGTGCGTACGCGTTCGAGTCGGGCGGTAATTGACGCAACACCGCGAGCATCGTGACGACGTCTGCGTATTCGTCCTGGGTCTGATCCGTTTCGGGCACTGCGCCGACATTCGGCCCTGCTCCGGCCGCACCAACCTCTGCCGACTTACTGACTTCACGAAAATTGTTTTCCAACAATGAAACTGACATGCAGCACCCCTTCAGGGTGTTACAGCACGCACGACGCCACCGGTTTACGGCATAGATGACAACGAGTACACGGTGAGTCGGGATGTGCTGGTTTCCGCCTTGCGGCGGAACGGCAATCTGCCGGAGTCGAGCTTGGACCGCAATCGGCGGAACCGGGAATCGAGGCCCCATTCTGGACCAAATTCACCCGCCGAGCAGCAGTCCCTCGACCAACGCCGCTTTTGGCTAAGCGGCCACGCTTGTCACAGCGTCGTGCTTCTCACAGTACACGCGGCCACTCTTCGCCACCACCGGAATGGCGATGCTCCGGCGGAATTCCGCCGGAGTTTACGCGTCACCGCGTTGCGGATTACGCAATGAGGGTGGCGCTTCTCAACCCGGAATGAACTCTTGCGCTTTGGTTTTCAACCCCTGATATACAAGGTGCCAACCATTGGGATCGCCTTTGAGAACCGCGGCGGTCATGTCTTTGATCTGTTCGTAGGTGGCATGCGGCGGTATCGGCGGCACTTCGGGGTCACACCGGACATCCAGCACCACCGGATGATCGGCCGCCAGCGCCCGGTCCCAAGCCTCGCCCAACCGATCGGGATTGTCGACCGCGATACCCTCCAGCCCCATGGCACAGGCGATTTCTGCATAGGAGACATCCGGCAACGATTGAGAAGGCACGAATTTCGGTGAGCCGCCCATCGCCCGCAGCTCCCAGGTGACCTGGTTGAGATCACCGTTGTGGAACACACACACCACCAGTCGCGGATCAGACCATTGCGACTCGTAGCGCTTGATGGTCAGCAGCTCGGCCATCCCGTTCATCTGCATCGCGCCATCACCGACGAGCGCCACCACCGGACGGTCCGGATGCGCGAACTTCGCGCCGATTCCATACGGCACACCGGACCCCATCGTGGCGAGCGTGCCCGACAATGAACCGCGCATACCGTCACGGAATTTGAGGCACCGCGCATACCAAGTGGTAGACGAGCCCGAGTCAGCGGTCACGATGGCGTTCGCCGGGATCCGTGGCGAAAGCTCCCACGCGATGCGCATCGGGTTCACCGGCCGGGCGGACAGCATGCTCTGTCGTTCAACCGTCTCCCACCAGCGAGAGACGTTGCGCTCGATGGTATCTCGCCATTTCCGATCAGGTTTCGACGCCACCAACGGCAGGAGCGCACCGACCGCCGCGCTCGCGTCGGCGACGATGTTCACCTCGGTGGGATAACGCATGCCGATCGCGGTGCCGTCGATGTCGATCTGGATCGCACGTGCCTGGCCGAACTTCGGCAGGAACTGACTGTATGGGAAGTTCGATCCGATGATCAGCAAGGTGTCGCAGTCGCGCATCATCTCGTAGCTGGGTCGTGAACCGAGGAGCCCGATGGATCCGGTGACATACGGCAAGTCGTCGGACAGCACGTCTTTGCCCAACAGTGCCTTGGCGACCCCGGCGCCGGTCCTGTCGGCGAGTTCGCGTACCTGCTCGGTTGCCCGGCGGGCGCCCTGGCCGACCAGAATCGCCACGCGCTCACCGGCATTGAGCACATCGGCCGCCTTGCGGATCTGTTCGTCTTGCGGATGCACCGACGGCGGCACATACCGCGGATCACTCGACGGCACCTGCTTGAATTCGTGTCCGGGCGCCTCGTACGGCTGCTCCTGCAGGTCGGACGGGATCACCAGGGCGGTGGGCGCACGCCTGGCCAGAGCAGTACGAATCGCTCGATCGAGCGCGTTGGGCAATTGGTTGGCGACGTTGACCTCGACCAGGTAATCGCTCGCGACATCCTTGTACAGACTATGGAGATCGACTTCCTGCTGGTAACTACCGCCCATCGCGCTACGCGCCGTCTGGCCCACGATCGCCACCACGGGAACCCGGTCGAGCTTCGCGTCGTACAGCCCGTTCAGCAAATGGATGGCGCCCGGACCGGATGTCGCCATACACACCCCGACCGCATTCCCGAATTTGGCATATCCCGTGGCGGCGAATGCAGCCATCTCCTCGTGGCGCGTCTGAATGAATTGCGGCCCATCATCACTCCGGCCGAATGCCGCAATGATTCCGTTGATGCCGTCACCCGGATACGCGAACACGTGGCGGACGTGCCATTGCCGCAGCCGCTCGAGCAGGTAGTCCCCAACAGTCGTCGTCATGCTGGCCACGTACCCCCTGGGTACCTGGCGAAACACGCGTTTGACGGTGCAACCGGCCGGGTACCTCCACCGCAGACAGTCCGAATTAAGCCCGCTACCACCGGGAGGTGTCGATGTCTGAGGTCCAGGCCGGGGCGATCGCGCAACATGATCCAGAGCCGCAGCGAGCCGACCACCGGCGACGCACAGTCACCAACTGGATACTGGCCGCCCTGACCGTGCCAGGCGCATTCCTCATCATCCTCTACCAGTACGGCCAGGTCCTTGCGACCGCCGGCTGTTCTGAACGCACCTGCGCCAGGCTGGGACCCAGCCCGTTCGTGTTCGGGCTGATCGAATACGGTGCGCCGGTGGTCGCCGTGCTGGCCGTGGCGCTGTCATTCGTGACCGCACGTAAGCGCTACGGCATCGCGGTACCGCTGATCGCCTGGGCGCTCCTGATCGCCGGATTCGTCGTACTCACGCTGACCTTCGAAACCCCTTGACACACAGCAGGATCCAATGACCACGACCGACCGCATCGAACTTGTCGAGCCCGCACGCTTAGCGGAGGGCGACACTATCGAAGATCCTGCGGGCGGTCGCTGGCTGACCATCCAGGAAATCCAGGTGATCTCGACGAAGGGTGACGGCGTCTTCAGCTTCTACGGCGCGGGGCCCGATGACCGCATCACCGTCAGCGGAGCTCAAAAGGTCAGGCGCAGAAAGTGATGTGAGCCATGGCCAGCGATCTGGGTGCTCCCCAAGAATCCGACCAGCAATGGGACCGGATGGCCCGCCACGAAACCGAGATCGAACGACTGGACCGGAACTGGTCGAGTCTGCTTCAGGAGCTCCGCGTGGCACAGACCGGAGTGCAACTGCTCACCGGCTTCCTGCTGACGTTGCCGTTCCAGCAGCGATTCAGCGCGCTGGATACCCAAAATCGCATGGTCTACCTGGCGACTGTCGCCCTTTCCGTGGCCTCGACCATTCTACTGATAGCGCCAGTTGGTATGCACCGCATCCTGTTTCGGCAGCGACGCATGTCGATCATCGTCGCAGCGGCCCACCGGTGCGCCTTTTACGGCTTGCTCCTGCTCGGCATAGCGCTGACTGGAGTGACGGAGCTGATCTTCGGTACCGTCGCGGGCCAATTGGCGGGCTGGGTCGCCGGCGGTATCGGCCTGGCCGGCTTCAGCACCTTCTGGGTGCTGGTGCCCTTGGTGATGCAGAACACCGGCCACAACGATACCGCTCGCGCACAATAGATTTCGACAAGAAATGACCCGACCTCCCCACGAAACGGGAAGGTCGGGCCAGTTCGAGCTACTGGTTCTGCTCTTGTCGTTTCTCGGCCGCCTTCGCGCCGGAGCGGGCCGACTCAGCCTGCGCCTCGTGCTTGGCGGCATCGCGTTCGGCGTCGGCCTTGTCCTGCTGGGCCTGTCCCTCACGGACCAGGTCGTCCCGACCGACAACGCTGCCAGCGGCTTCCTTCAGCTTGCCCTTGACACCCTCTACGGTGCCCTTGATGCCCTCTTCAGGACCGCTCTTGTGCTCTCCCACGGTGTTTCTCCTTTGTTTTGCGGTTGTGAGGCGTGATCGATTCCACGCGCTTCGCAAGCAGTTCCTTGCCTTGCGCCGTTCGGCACTACCGACATACCTGTTCGACGCCGATCGGAAACCTCCTCTGGCTCAACGTTTCATCAAATTTCGTGCCGGGTACCCGAGGGCACAGGAGTTGATCAAAATGCGAAATACCGGGCATGACCAGGGAGTACGGCATCATCATCGCCGACGCAGCCCACAGTCCCAGGCAATAGGGGCCATCTGCCGGGTATTCGTCAAGAACATGGTCCGGATGTGGGCCCTGCAACCAAATCTTCATTGGCCCTTCAGCACCATCGATCAGGTCGCCGCGCTGGCCCCCCTACCGAGCTCAGCGACCGTGCGCCGGGTCCGCCTGCCGTCCTGTCCGGCCGAATTGATCGGCACTGAGGGCACATCGGCCCGCCGCGCCATCCTCTATCTGCACGGCGGCGCGTTTCTCACGTGCGGACTCAACACGCATCGGTCACTCGCCGCACGGCTGGCCCGCAGTGCTGATGCCGAAGTGCTCAACGTCGGCTACCGGATGTTGCCCGACCACGGATTGTCTGCGGCGCTGTCCGATGCGGTGGACGGACTCCGTTGGCTACTGCGTCGCGGCTACCACTGGTCCGACATCGTGGTGGCCGGCGATTCCGCGGGCGGATATCTGGCGCTGCAGACCGCGGCCGAACTACTTCGGCAGGGTCACCCACCCACCGCCGGCGTGGCGGCCATCTCTCCGCTGACGACGCTGACCCCCCGCGACAAGTCCCCCGGCCGCAAAGACCGTTGTGCAATGTTCACCGCGCGCGCCATGACATCGTTCATGCGCTATGTGGCCGCGCACGGCGAGAAGAACCCGTCGGGACAACCCATTGCCTCTCCCGTTGACGCGGATCTGCACCACATGCCACCGGTGACGATCCACGTCAGCAGCGACGAGTTTCTCCGGCCCGACGCGGAACTGATGTACGAACGGCTCACCGACGCCGGGGCACAGTGCGACCTTCACGTGTGGGACGGGCAGATTCACGACTTCCCGCTCGCTGCCGCGGTCTTGCCCGAAGGGCGCCGAGCAATCCACTACATCGCGGACTTCGTCAAGCGCGTCGCCCCCGTGTCGGACGAAGACCAGTGCGCACCGGAGTATCCGCCGGCCGCCTCGCAGTGAATCAGGTGCGCCAAGTCCCGCGTTTGTTGCCAATCGCGTCGGGTACCCCACGACGGTGAACGAAACATCGAACAAGGCCCGGCATCCGGGTGCCGGCTTGATGTCTGCACCGCGCCAAGTGCTTTCACACCGCGAGGAGGAACGTCATGCCGAAGACCACGAAACAGGGTCAAGCCAAGAAGAGTGAGCTGCCCAGCACCCTGCAGAAGTCGAGCGCCAAGGCGCAACGCACTTTCGCGAAGGTGCACGATTCGGCCGCCGACGAATACGGCGAAGGCGAACGTGCCCACCGGGTCGCGTACTCAGCTCTCAAGCACAGCTATGAGAAGGTCGGCGACCACTGGGAGAAGAAGGACCACAAAGGCCCGTCCGACGAGCGGTCGCACAGCGGCGGACCCAACGCCCGAGGTGCCACCGCCGAAGGCGTCGACGCCGAGGCCACCAAGGAACACCTACTCGAGATCGCGCGCCGCCTCGACATCCGCGGCCGCTCGACCATGAACAAGGGCGAGTTGGTGGAAGCGATCAAGAAAGCCAATCGCCGGGCCAGCCGCAGCTAGCGAACTACCACTGGCTCAGCTGGCACTGCACGTTGTACGGCGCGGTCTGGTGCGCCGCCGACTGCCCGTCGACCGCGATGTCGCATGTCGAATCCGGGGCGGCCTGGCCACCGTGCGTGGTGCTGCTGACAGTGAAGATGGCCCACTGCGGGTCAGCCAGCGTCGTGGTGAACACCCACGGAGCATCCGGAGCGACGGTGACCGTCTCCCGCTTGAGATAGGCGTAGGCGTCGGCGTTGTAGGCCGCCTTGTTCGCCGGCTGGTTGACCAGGTAGAGCAGGTCGAACGTGGCCGGGCCACCCACCGACAGCGTGTATCGGACCTCGTGGCCGGCCGGGGCGGCAGACGCCACCGGCGCCATCAGCCCGGCGGCCGCCACTGCTGCCGCGCCACACACCACTGACAACTTGACTGTCGCTTTACGCATGCCGGTCATATCGACTGACCGTACCGGACCGTTACACCCTGCATCAGACGTATCACCCCGCCTGCAGCTCCAGCAGCACCGTCACCGGCCCGTCGTTGACCAGCTCGACGTGCATGTGGGCGCCGAACCGCCCGGTCGCGACGTCTGCGCCCAGCGCCCGCAGCGCCGCAGCGAACTCGTCGACCAGCGGCTCGGCCACCGGCCCGGGAGCCGCGGCATTCCACGACGGCCGGCGCCCCTTGGCGGTGTCGGCGTAGAGGGTGAACTGACTGACCACCAGGATCGGCGCGGCAGCGTCGGCGGCACTGAGCTCGCCGTCGAGGATGCGCAGCCGCCACAGTTTGTCGGCCATCTTGCGCACCACCGCGGCGTCGTCGGTGTGGGTGAGGCCGACGAGTGCGACCAGGCCCTGAGGGTTCGGGGTGATCTCGCCGACGATCTGCCCGTCGACCGTCACCCGCGCCGATGTCACCCGCTGCACCAGTACCCGCACGTTCGCAGATGTTGCCACAGGAGTTTGTGGTACCTGTGGTGGTCATGGACGGCCCATCCTGGCGCGGTACTCCCCTGACCCGGCGTTCGATACTCGTCGGGCTCGGCGCCGTCGGGGCGTTCCTCGCCGTAGACCTCGGCATGGTGGCGTACACCAGCCGCGCCGGCACGCTGACCCGGCAGACATTCCTGGACGGCTTCCAGAGAGTCTTCGGCGATCATCCGGGATTCCGGAAGAACCACGCCAAAGGGGTCTCGGTGGTCGGCCATTTCATGAGCAACGGCAAGGCGGCCGACCTGTCCCGCGCCGCGGTCTTCGGGCCGGGTGAGACGCCCGTCGCGGGCCGGTTCTCCCTGGCCGGCGGTAACCCGACCGTCGCCGATACTCCTGGCGCGGCGCGCGGGCTCGGCCTGGCCATCGGCTTTCCCGGCGCCGGCCAGTGGCGGACAGCCATGCTGAACATCCCGGTGTTCCTCGACAATTCGCCGCAGGGCTTCTACGACCGGCTGCTGGCGTCCAAACCGGGCGCCGACGGCAAGCCGGATCCGAAGCTCATGGCCGACTTCCTCAGCCGGCACCCCGAGACCGCGGCCGCGACGGCACTGGTCAAGAAGAGCCCGCCCACACCGGGTTTCGCCGACAGCACCTTTTCGGGCCTGCACAAGTTCCATCTGGTGAACCACGCCGGTGTCCGCACTCCGGTCCGCTGGTCGTTCGTTCCTCAGCAGGCCGCGCTACCGCCGAAGTCCGACGACCCCAACGCGCTGTTCGACGCGCTGATCCTGCAGCTGAAAAAGGCTCCGCTGCAGTGGAATCTGCGACTGACCATCGGCCGGGACGGCGACCCGACCGACCCGACGCTGCCCTGGCCGACCGACCGTCAGGTCATCGACGCCGGCGTCCTGACCCTCACCGAGGCGCAGACGGATGCCGCCGGCAACGCGCGCGACATCAACTTCGATCCGCTGGTCCTGCCCGATGGCATCGAACCCTCCGACGATCCGATCCTCAGTGCGCGATCGGCGGTGTATGCCGGGTCGTACCGCGCCCGCACCACCGAACCGAAAACCGCTCCGGCCGTTCGGGTTATCTCGTGATATCCCGCTTCCCGGTCCGCACCCGCGTATTGCACTGGCTGACCGCTGTCGCGGTCTTCGCCGCGTTGCTGATCGGCTTCGCCATGACCAACGCCATCGGCTCCCACGCAGCCTTGGTCGCCGTCCACATGACACTGGGCATCAGCATCCTGGTCATCGTGATCGTCCGGGCGGCAAACAGATTCACCCACAAAGCGCCGAAATGGCCCGCCACGGTAGGGCCGTTGGAAGGCAAGCTGATCGCCGGGTCCGAACTGGGGATGTACGCCATGCTGCTGGCGCAGCCGCTTGTCGGCTGGGCCATGGTGTCGGCGTCGGGCACACCGGTCCGGATCTTCGGCAACCTACGGCTCCCGGACCTCGTCCCGTTCGACGCCGACCTGTACGGCATTCTGCGCCAGGCACATTCAGTGGTGGCCTACCTGCTGGTGGCCGCCATCGCCGCGCACGTCAGTGCCATCCTGCTGCACACCCTGACGCTGCGCGACGGCATGCTGCGCCGCATGACCCACTGACCACAACCCGCGAGCGGCCGTGTCTGCACAGCGACACGCCGTGTTGTGTGTGCATTTCGGGGTCGCTCACGACTGACGAGCGGCCCCAAAATGCCAGGGGAGGGCGGCGTGTCGTGTACAAACACGGCCGCTCGCGGGAGGTGTTGTTCCCGCGGGAGGTGGTCTATTGCAGGCGCGAGCGCACGTGAGTAGCAACGTCGGCGATGGGCACATCGACCTGCTCGCCGTTCGACAGATCCTTCACGCCGACGGTGCCGGCCTCGATGTCGCGGTCACCGGCCACCAGCGCCACCTTCGCGCCGGAGCGGTCGGCCGCCTTCATCGCGCCCTTGAGCCCACGGTCGCCGTAGCACATGTCGGTGCGTACACCCGAACCACGCAGGGCCGCAACGATCTTCGCCAATTCCAGCTTGGCCGGAGCCCCCAGCGGCACGGCGTACACGTCGACGGCAGCAGGAGACGCGACCGTCTTGCCTTCGGCCTTGAGCGCCAGCACCGTGCGGTCGACACCCAGCCCGAAGCCGATGCCGGACAGGTCCTGCCCGCCCAACTGCTTCATCAGGCCGTCGTACCGGCCGCCGCCACCGATACCGGACTGCGCGCCCAGGCCGTCGTGCACGAACTCGAAGGTGGTCTTGGTGTAGTAATCCAGGCCGCGGACCATGCGCGGGTTGATCACGTACGGCACGCCGAGGGCGTCCAGGTGCGCCAGCACGGTGTCGAAGTGCTCCTTGGCGGCCTCCGACAGGTGGTCGAGCATCACCGGGGCGTCCGCGGTCATCTCTTTGACGTGCGGCCGTTTGTCATCGAGCACCCGCAGCGGGTTGATCTCCGCACGGCGGCGGGTGTCCTCGTCGAGGTCGAGTTTGAACAGGAAGTCCTGCAACAGCTTCCGGTACTGCGGGCGGTACGTGTCGTCACCCAGCGAGGTGATCTCCAGGCGGAAACCGTCGAGTCCGAGCGAACGGAAGCCGGCATCGGCCACCGCGATCACCTCGGCGTCCAACGCCGGGTCGTCGATGCCGATGGCCTCCACACCCACCTGCTGCAGCTGGCGGTAGCGGCCGGCCTGCGGACGTTCGTAGCGGAAGAACGGGCCCGAGTACCGAAGCTTGGCCGGTAGCGCGCCACGGTCCAGGCCGTGTTCGATGACGGCGCGCATGACGCCGGCGGTGCCTTCGGGCCGCAGCGTGACGGAGCGGTCACCGCGGTCGGCGAAGGTGTACATCTCCTTCGACACCACATCGGTGGACTCCCCCACACCGCGGGCGAACAGCGCGGTGTCCTCGAACACCGGCAACTCGATGTGGCCGTACCCGGCCAGTCGCGCGACGTTCAGCAGGCCGTCGCGCACCGCGACGAAGTCCGCCGAGTCCGGGGGCAGGTAGTCCGGGACGCCCTTGGGCGCCTGAAAATCGCTCAACTTGATAAGCCTTCGAGGAACGGGTTGGTACGACGTTCGGCGCCGATCGTGGTCGGTGGGCCGTGCCCAGGTAGTACCACGGTGTCGTCGTCGAGCACCAACAGTTTTGTCACGATCGAGTCCAGCAGGTCCCGGCCGCTGCCGCCCGGGAGATCGGTGCGACCCACCGACTGCTTGAACAAGGTGTCGCCGGTGAATGCCAGCTCGGCGGGGCCTTCACCTACGCGGAACACCACCGAGCCCCTGGTGTGGCCCGGGGTGTGGTCCACCGTGACGGTGATCCCGCCCAGATCCAGCTTGTCGCCGTCCCGGTCGAGTTCGACGACCTGCTTGGGCTCGGAGAACAGCACCCCGAATGCCAGCTGGGCCAGTCGCGGGCCGAACCCTTTGATCGGATCGGTCAGCATGAACCGATCCTCGGGGTGGATGTACACCGGGCAGCCGTAGGTGTCCGCCACCTTCTGCGCCGACCAGATGTGGTCGACGTGGCCGTGGGTGAGCAGCACCGCCGACGGGGTGAGCCGGTTTTCATCCAGAATCTCGCGGATGCGACCCATGGCCCGCTGACCCGGGTCGACGATGATGGCGTCCGACCCGGCGCGCGCCGCGAGGATGTAGCAGTTGCACTGCAACATCCCGGCCGGAAACCCCGTCAACAACACGCGACCATTTTCCCACGTGGGAAACTGCCCTCATGACGCAGCCAGGACCGTGGGGGCCGCCGCCGCCCGATCAGCCCCAGTACTACGGTGCGCCGCAATATGTTCCGGGCTTTCCGCCGCCGAAGAAGTCCCGCACGGGCTGGGCGATGTTCTCCGTCATCGCGGTCATCGCACTGGTCGCGGCGGGTGTCGCCGCCTTCATCGTGATTCGCCACGAGAACAAGCCCGTCGGTGGGGCCGCGGAGACGTCGTCCGCCGACGCCGGTCCGATGCCGTTGCGGTCCATCCGCGTCGCCGCGCCGAACGTGGCCACCAAACCGGGCAGCTCCGAGCCGAAGGCGACGCTGACGGTGTACGAGGACTTCCTGTGCCCCTTCTGCCGCCGGTTCGAGCAGGTCTACGGCCCCACCATCGGCAAGCTGATCACCGACGGCCGGATCGCTGTGGACTACACCATGGTGTCGATCCTGGGCCGCGGTGACCTGAAGTCGTACTCGGTGCGGGCTGCCGCAGCGGCGTACTGCGTGGCCGACGCCGACACGGCCGCGTTCCAACGGTTCCATGCTGCGCTGTTCACGCATCAGCCCGACGAGTCGGCGTACACGTTCCCGTCTGACGACGAACTGATCTCCCAGGCCGAGAAGGCCGGCGCTCCCGATTCGGTCGCCGACTGCATCACCAGCGGCAAGAACCGCGACATGGTCAACAACGCCGTCAAGAGTTCAGGCATCAACTCGACGCCGACGGTGCTGCTGAACGGCACCGATATCGGCGACGCCGTGCTGCAGAATCCCGATCCGCAGGCGCTGCTGGACCAGCTCAAGACCGTCAATTGACAGCTGGTCACGCGGGTCGCGGCCCCCGCATTCAGCGTGACCTGGCACACTCGGTGCCGACCAGCTGTACGTCGGGGCATTTTGGCTCCGACCGTCACGAGGAGGACTTCGGCGGTGCCGACGAATGAACAACGGCGGGAAACTGCCAAGCGCAAGCTGGACCGGCAGTTGGAGCGCCGGGCCGAAAAGGCCCGTAAGCAGCGCATCATGACGATCGCCGCATCGGTGGTCGTGGTGCTCGCGGTGATCGGTGGCGTCGTCGGCGGCGTCATCTACCTCAACAAGGACTCCAAGTCCTCGTCCGCGACGGCCTCGGCGTCGACCGAGAGCTCCACCGCCCCGGCGCAGAACCCGCCCGCCGACGGCAAGCTGCCGCCGTTCGTGGCACCCGCGGGCCTCGGTGAGAACTGCCAGTACCCGGCGTCGTCGGAGCAGGCCAGCAAGAAGGTGAACCCGCCGCACACCGGCAAGATCCCCACCACCCCGCCGACGGTGACGGCCAGCATGAGCACCAACCAGGGCAACCTCGGGCTGACACTGGACAACGCCAAGGCCCCCTGCACGGTCAACAGCTTCGCCAGCCTGGCGCAGCAGGGGTACTTCAACGACACCCCCTGCCACCGGCTCACCAAGGGCGGCCTGGCCGTCCTGCAGTGTGGTGACCCGACCGGCTCCGGTATGGGCGGCCCCGGCTACCAGTTCGCCAACGAGTACCCGACCAACCAGTACCAGCCCGACAGCCCCGCGCTGAGCCAGCCGGTCGTCTACCCGCGCGGCACCCTGGCGATGGCCAATGCCGGCCCCAACACGAACGGCAGCCAGTTCTTCCTGGTGTACCAGGACTCGCAGCTGCCTCCGGGCTACACCGCGTTCGGCACCGTCGACGCCACCGGGCTGGCCACCCTGGACAAGATCGCCCAGAACGGTATCGAGGGCGGCGCCGGCGACGGCAAGCCCGCGCAGCCGGTCACGGTGAAGTACATCCAGCTGGACTGACATTTTCACGATGAGGCCCGGTCACCGATCACGGTGACCGGGCCTTCTTGTCGGTAGGCCCTGCACAGACCGGGCTGCGGTGGAATCATGCGCAACGTGGCGAACACCAAACCGCAGACCATCTCGTACCCGGCGCCCGGCTCGCGGCCGAACCGCCACGACGATGTCGCCGTCGACCCGCACGTCATCGTGTTGTTCGGCGCGACCGGCGATCTCGCCAAACGCAAACTGCTTCCCGGCCTGGCCTATCTGGACCAGTCCGAGCTGGCCCCCGACATCCAGATCGTCGGGACCTCGTTGGAGGACCTGACGATCGACGAGTTCCGGGCGCTGGCCCAGGCGGCGATCGACGAATTCGGCAGCCATCACCTGACGCCCGAGCAGTGGGAACGCTTCGCCGCGACGCTCACCTACGTGCCGCAGAGCGCCGGGCCGTCGGGGCTGGCGGCTGCGGTCGCCGCGGCGGAGAAGAAGCTGGGCCCGAATGTGCGCCGCCTGCACTACCTTTCGGTGCCGCCGAAAGCCGCACGAGCCGTGATCGCGACGCTGGACGAGGCCGGCCTGGTCGAGCGCTCCCGCGTCGTCATGGAGAAGCCGTTCGGCACCGACCTGGCCAGCGCCGTCGAACTGAACGACTTCGTGCACGAAACCTTCGACGAGGAACAGATTTTCCGGATCGACCATTTCCTGGGCAAGGAAGCGGCGCAGAACATCCTGGCGTTCCGGTTCGCCAACGGCCTCTTCGAACCGATCTGGAACCGCAACTTCATCGATCACATTCAGATCGACATCCCGGAGATGCTCGGACTGGACCAGCGGGCAAATTTCTACGAGAGCACCGGCGCCTACAAGGACATGGTGGTGACCCATCTGCTGCAGGTGATGGCCTTCGTCGTGATGGAGCCGCCGACCGCCCTGGAACCGCGGGCCATCAGCGAGGAGAAGAACAAGGTCTTCCGATCGATGCTGCCGATCAAGTGTTCCGACGTGGTCCGGGGCCAGTTCACCGGCTATCGCGAACTAGAGGGCGTATCAAGGGATTCCGACACCGAGACGTTCATCGCACTGAAGGTTCGGGTGGACAACTGGCGCTGGGCCGGCGTGCCGATCTACCTGCGCACCGGCAAGAAGATGGCCGAGGGCATGCGCATCATCTCGATCGCCTTCAAAGAGGCCCCGCGCACCATGTTCCCGTCGGGCTCGGGCGTCGGCTCCCAGGGACCCGACCACCTGACCTTCGACCTGGCCGACAACTCGAAGGTGTCGCTGTCGTTCTACGGGAAGCGGCCGGGGCCGGGGATGCGGTTGGAGAAGCTGTCCATGCAGTTCTCGGCGACGGAGGCCGACGGTGCCGACCAGGTGCTGGAGGCCTATGAGCGACTGATCCTGGACGCCATGCGCGGTGATCACACTCTGTTCACCACCGCCGAAGGCATCGAGTCGCTGTGGGCGAACTCGGCTGCGCTGCTGGAGGACCCGCCGCCGGTGAAGAACTACCCACCGGGCACCTGGGGTCCCAACGCCATTCATCAACTGATCGCACCCAACGCCTGGCGGTTGCCGTTCGAACGCGGCTGGCGAGAGTCGAAGAAGAAGTAGGGTTTACGGCCGCGGCGTCGCGGCCGCCTGTTCGAGTTGCAGGATGGCCGCGTCCACCATGGTCTGGATGATTTCGCAGGTACTGAAATCGCTCATCCACAGATGCGGGGTGTCTGTGCGGTGCAGCATCGCCACGCCGTGCAGCGCCACCGACAGCGCCGCGGCCACCCGCTGCGCATCGGGACCCGGCTCGGAGTCGGGGTCCATGCCGCCGGCGGCCAGCAGGCCGCGCGTCACGACCTGAAGAGCCTGGCGCGCCGACGGGGTGATCTCGTCAACCTTCACCATCAACACGTATCGCAATGGAAAACGTTGGGCGAAAGCGACATACGCGCGGCAGCCGAGCAGTAGCCGCTCACGCTGCGTCTTGCCGCCCGGTACCTGCTCGGCGATGTCCTGGCGGACCTGGTCCCAGCTCAGCTCCGCGACGGCCGCCAGCACGTCCTCACGGCTGTCGAAATGGGCGTACACCGACATGTTGGAGATGCCGGCCTCGCGCGCGATGCTCCGCAACGACACCTCGTTGGTGGACTCCGACGAGTCGACGACCCGAATCGCGGCTGCCAGGATTTCGTCGCGCAGCAGTGCGCCCTGTCCTCGCACATTCCGCTGCCGTGTCGACCCCGCCATGCCTTCACCCTAATCGCCGTCGGTGACCAGGTGTGATCGTCGCCACCGCACTGTAACTATACATGCGTATACATACGGTCGTATGGTGCTCCTCATGAACTGGTTGCTCAAGACCGCGCAACGCGGCTGGGTGTTGTTGACCGTTGCCGGTGTCGTGACGGTCGGGGGCTTCATCATCGACCGCTTCCACGGCGTGTTCGGCAGCCAGCATTCCGCCGAATCCCACACGGACAACATCGTTTCCACGATCCCGAAGTACGTGACGTACGAAGTGGACGGACCACCCGGCACCACCGGCATGATCAGCTACGTCGACGAGAGGGCCCAGCCGCAGCAGGAGCGCTTCACCGCACTGCCGTGGTCGAAGACCCTGACCACGACGGTGCCGAGCGTGTTCGCCAACCTGGTCGCCCAAGGCGACAGCAGCCGCCTGAGCTGCCGGATCACCGTCAACGGTGAACTACGCGACCACCAGGCTGCCGAGGGCGCATCGGCGACGACCTTCTGCCTGGTGAAGGCAGCATGAGCGGCCAGCACAGCACCCGCGGCGGCTATCCCCGCCTCGTCCGCATCCTGTCGGTGCCGATCATCCTCATCTGGCTGGCAGCCACCGCCGCCACCAACCTGCTGGTGCCCAAACTGGAAGTCGTCGGCGCGAACAACGCCGTCTCCCTCTCGCCGCAGGACGCCCCGTCGGTCATCTCGATGAAGCACATCGGCACCAAGTTCGGTGAATTCGACTCCGACAGCGTCCTGATGATCATCATCGAGTCCGACCAGACGCTCGGCGACACCGCACGCCAGTACTACGGCGATCTGGTCCACCAGCTCGAGCAGGACACCACGCACATCGAGCACGTGCAGGACTTCTGGGGCGACCGCATCACTTCCGCAGGCTCCGAGAGCGAGGACCACAAGGCGGCCTATGTCCAGGTCAACCTCCGCGGCGACCAGGGGTCCACCGAGGGCGTCGAATCCGTCGACGCGGTCCGGCACATCGTCGACCGCAGCCATCCACCGGCCGGGGTGAAGGCCTTCGTCACCGGTCAGGCCGCCCTGGTGGCCGACACCAACGAGGCCGGCGACAAGAGCATGGTCAAGATGACCGTGGTGACGCTCGTCGTCATCGCCGTGATGCTGCTGGTCGTATACCGATCCCTCGCAACAACATTCATCGCTCTGCTCGTCGTGCTGACCGAGATGAGCATGGCCCGCGGACTGGTCGCCGTACTGGGCAACGCCCAGTTGATCAGCCTGTCTACGTTCGCGGTCAGCGTGCTGACCGCGCTGGCGATCGCCGCAGGCACCGACTACTGGATCTTTCTGGTCGGCCGCTACCACGAAGCCCGCAATGCCGGTGAAGACCGGGAAACCGCCTACTATTCAACGTTTTCCAGTGTCTATCACGTGATCCTCGGCTCGGGCCTGACCATTGCCGGCGCCATGATGTGTCTGCTGTTCACCCGGTTGAACTACTTCAACACGCTGGCCCTGCCGTGCGCGACCGCCATGGTCGTCATCCTGGTGATGGCGCTGACGTTCGCACCCGCCGTGATGGTCGTCAGCACCCACTTCGGGTTGCTGGACCCCAAGCGGGCCAACAAGACCCGCGGCTGGCGTCGTGTCGGCACCGCGGTGGTCCGCTGGCCCGGACCCATCCTGGTCGCGGCGACCGCCGCCGCGCTGGTCGGGGTCCTGGCCCTGCCCGGGTACCGCACCAATTACGACAACCGCTTCTACGTGCCCGCCGACGTGCCATCCAACATCGGTTACGCGGCCGCCGAAAAGCACTTCACCTCAGCACGGATGAACCCGGACATGCTGATGGTCGAAGCCGATCACGACCTACGGAACTCCCGGGACATGCTGGTCCTGGACCGGATCGCGAAGAACATCTTCCGGGTACCGGGTATCGCCAGGGTGCAGAGCATCACCCGGCCGCTCGGCCCGCCCATGGAACACGGCTCGGTGCCGTTCCAGATCAGCGCTCAGGCCGTCTCGATGAACGAGAACCTGCAGTTCCTCAAGGCCCGTCTCGGCGACGTGCAGACCATGACCGACCACCTCACCTCGATGATCGGCATCATGCGGCACATGCACGACCTCAGCGTGCAGCTGGCAGACGCCACGCACGCCGGCGATGTTGCAGCACAGGATATGTCGGCCACCACCGCCGAGTTGCGCGATCAGATCGCCGACTTCGACGACTTCTTCCGGCCGCTGCGGAACTACTTCTACTGGGAGCCGCACTGCTTCGACATTCCGGTCTGCCATGCCCTGCGTTCGGTGTTCGACGCCACCGACGGCTTCGACCGGCTGGCCGACAACACCAAGGCGCTGTCCGACGCGATGGGCAAGCTCGATGTGGTGACGCCGCAGATCGCCGCGCAGCTACCACCGCTGATCAGCCTGTCCACCGACGTCCGCGATCTGATGCAGACCATGCGCAGCACCTTCGACGGCATGGTCACCCAGATGGAGCGCATGACCGACACCGCGGCGGCCATGGGCCAGACGTTCGACGACGCGAAGAACGACGACATGTTCTACCTACCGCCAGAAGCGTTCAGCAGCCCCGACTTTCAGCGCGGCATGCAGCTCATGCTCTCCCCCGACGGCAAAGCAGCCCGCTTCATCGTCACCCATGACGTGGATCCCGCCACCCTGGAGGGCATTTCGCACGTCGACGCCGAGCTGCAGGCCGCCAAGGAGGCCGTCAAGGGCACGCCGCTGGCGAGTGCGAAGTTCCACCTGGGTGGCACCGCCGCCACCTACAAGGACATCCAACAGGGGGCGCACTACGACCTGCTGATCGCGGCGCTGGCCGCCATCATCCTGATCTTCGTGGTGATGCTGCTGATTACCCGGGCGCTGGTCGCGTCGATCGTCATCGTGGGCACCGTGGTGCTGTCCCTCGCCGCGTCCTTCGGCCTGTCGGTCCTGATCTGGCAGTACTTCATGGGCGTCGAGTTGCAGTGGCTGGTGATCGCCATGTCGGTGATCGTGCTACTGGCCGTCGGCTCCGACTACAACCTGCTGGTGGTGTCCCGCTTCAAGGAAGAGATCGGCGCGGGCCTGCGCACCGGACTGATCCGCGCCACCGGAGCCACCGGCGGTGTCGTCACCGCCGCGGGTCTGGTGTTCGCGTTCACCATGATCTCGATGATCGCCAGCGACCTGCGGTCGGTCGGACAGATCGGCACCACGATCGGGCTCGGTCTGCTGTTCGACACCTTTGTGGTGCGCTCCCTGATCACCCCATCGATCGCGGCGCTGCTCGGACGCTGGTTCTGGTGGCCGTTGAAGGTCCGCACGCGCCCCGCCCGCACCACGCAAACCGTAAGCACAACAACGGAATTGGAGATGGCATGACGTCGCATCCCTTCACCGACCTGACCACCGTCGCCGCAGTCGATGCCGGCGTGTTCACCGCCACCATCGACGACCGGTGGACGATCGGTCCCAAGGTGCACGGAGGCTGCATGATGGCGCTGTGCGCCGCCGCGGCCCGACAGAGCGTTCCCGACGCGGCCGACCTGGCCCCGATCGCCTTGAGCGCCAACTATCTCAACGCACCCGATCCCGGCGAGGTCCAGCTCAGCACCACCATCCGCAAGCGCGGCCGGCAGGTGAACCTGGTCGAAGTCGAGCTCTCCCAACGCGGGCGGGTCGCCGTCACGTGCTCGGTCACGCTGGGGCCGCTCGATGCGAAGCCACCGCGCCACCAGGTTCCGCTGGCGGCGAGCGCGATGGCAGTGGAGCCACCCGCCGACGCGGTTCGCGTCACGCCGGACCACGCCGTCGGGCACGTGGTCCATGTAGCGCAGGGCTGCGACATGCGTCTGGACGCCGCGACACCGTTCCTCACCGGCGCAGAAGGGGACTCGGTCACCCGGATATGGTTGCGTCCCTTCGCTTCCGATGAAGCTGATCCGGATACCGCCCTGCTCTTCGCGCTGATGGCCGGCGACATCACACCGCCGGTCACGATGAACCGTGGGCTTTTCGGGTGGACGCCGACGGTCCAGCTGACCACCTATCTGCGCCGCCGGCCGGCGCCCGGGTGGTTGCGAGTGATGGCAAGTTCCACCGTCATCGGCGACACCTGGTTCGAGGAGGACCACCTCATCCTCGACGCCAACGGCCAGGTGGTCGTACAGAGTCGACAAATGGCAATGCTGCCGCTGGGGTCCTGAACCCAGCGGCAGCATCGTCACGGTCAGTACGCGGACACCGCGTTCTCTGAGACCCAACGCTTTTCAGCGTCAGAGCCCATCGGGGGCGGGATCAAACCGTTGATCATCCAGAGATCCTCGCTGGTCTCATCGACGTGGAACTCCCAGTGCGGGTTGTCATGCGCTTCCAGGTACGGGCTGAGGATCGCCTTGATCCAGTGGGCAATCCGATGGCGATGCTCTTTGTCGGCGGCACGCCGGGCGATGTGGTCGATGACCACCCGCAGCCCGACGTCGGTCTGCTCACCGCCGACATACAGGTCGCCCGTGCGGGTTTCGTTGAAGATCACGACGACGTAGAACCGCGGCAAACCGGCCTTCTCGTAATGATCGGTGATGCGGCCTGCCAGCTCACGCTTATCCTCTGCGGTGAAGAAGTCCGGCGTGTGGTGAATGGTCCACAGCGGCATGCTTGTTCAGACCGCCATCGCGAAGGTCAGGTTCTCCACGGGACCGGACAACGCAGACTTCACGCCCACCGACACGTCATCGGCCAGTATCTCGACCGCGCCCGCTTCCAGTCCGTCGATGATGCGTGTCGCGATGTCCACCGCCGTCGTCTTCGGGCCCGGGATGTCTGCAACCATCTCGGTCTCGATCAGTCCGGCGTGCACACCGACCACCTGCGTGCCCTGTGCGGCGAGCTCACCGCGCAGCGAGTTGGTGACCGACCAGATCGCGGCCTTGGAGGCGCCATAGGCCGCGCTTCCGGCTACCCACGACAGCACCGAGTGCATGTTGACCAGGGCCCCGCCGCCATTCGCCGCGAGGATCGGGGCGAAGGCCCGAGCCACCCGCAGCGGCCCGAACACGTTGATGTCGAAGGTCGCTTCGATATCGTCGAAGCCGCCGGTCAGCAGCGAGCCGGGCAGCAGGATGCCCGCGTTGTTGAAGATGATCTCGGCGTCCGATGCGAGCTCAGCGAACGCGGAAACCGATGCCTCGGAACGTACTTCGAGTTCAAGCGGGACCACTTCGGGGCGTTCGTCGGTGAACGACGAGCGGCCTGTCGAGTAGACCTTGCGCGCGCCCCTGGCCAGCAGCTCGTCGACGAGGGCGGCACCCAGGCCCCGTCGACCGCCGGTCACCACAACCACCTTGCCTGCCACTGCGACCATCTGAACCACACTCCTTGCTGAATAACGATGACGTTACTAAGATGGAAGCACGGATATCTGAGTAACGCAAGCGTTATCCAAAAAAAGGGGGTGTGATGGAGTTCGAAGAGAAGCTGCGCGACCGCCAGTGGTCGATCGGCAATGGCTGCTCGGTCGCCAAGCTGCTGGACCTGCTCAGCACCAAGACGGTATTCCTCGCTGTCCGCGAAAGCCTCTTCGGGACAACACGATTCGAAGACTTCGTCGAGCGGATCGGGACCTCGGCACCAGCGGTGTCGCGCGCCCTCAAGCAGTTGGAGACGTCCGGGCTGATGGTTCGGGTGCCGTATCAGGAGCCCGGCAAACGCGCCCGGGATGAGTATCGGCTGACCGAGGCCGGTGAAGACCTCCTGCCGGTATATCTGGCGATGAGCCAGTGGGGCGACAAACACCTGCAGAAAGGCGGCCGGGGCCCGCTCTGCTTCGTCGACCGGGAGTCCGGCAATCGGGTTGGCGTGATCGTCACCGATAATCTAGATACTGCCACCGTTTCCGCAGGTGACATCGAAATCAGGCAGAACAGGCAGTGACCTTTGCCCGTCCCGGAATCAGCAAGCATCACGTGGCCGTTGGAGATGAAATGACTGCGCACCCGTTCACCGATCTCACCACCGTCGCCGCGGTGGGCGATGGCACCTTCATCGCCACCATCGACCCGGTGTGGACGATCGGCCCCAAGGTGCACGGGGGCTGCATGATGGCGGTGTGTGCCGCGGCCGCGCAGCAGGCCATCGGTTCAGAATCAGAGCTGGCGCCGGTCGCCGTGAGCGCCAACTACCTGAACGCCCCCGACCCCGGTGAAGTGCAACTGACGACGACGGTCCGCAAGCACGGGCGCCAGGTCGCGCTGGTCGACGTCCAGCTGTCGCAGAATGGCCGCGCGGCGGTCAGCTGTGCCGTGACGCTGGGCCCGCTGGACGCCAAGCCGCCGCGCTACCAGGAATCGCTCGGGGTGTCCTACCTGCCCGTCGAACCGCCCGCGGATGCGGTGCCGGTGACCGCCGGCCATTCGGTCGGTGCGATTGTGCACGTGGCGCAGGGCTGCGAGTTCCTGCTCGATGCCGCGACACCATTCCTATCCGGCGAAGAAGGCGACCCCGTCAACCGAATGTGGTTGCGGCCCTTCGCCGATGACGAGGCCAATCCGGACACCGCCCTGCTGTTCGCGTTGATGGCGGGCGACATCACTCCCCCGGTCACCATGAATCAGGGGCACTTCGGCTGGACCCCCACAGTGCAACTCACCACCTATGTGCGTCGGCGGCCGGCGCCGGGCTGGCTGCGGGTGCAGGCCAGTTCGACCGTCGTCGGCGAGACGTGGTTCGAGGAGGACCACGTCATCCTCGACTCCACCGGTCAGGTTGTCGTACAGAGCCGACAGTTGGCGATGCTGCCCAAAGGCGTTTAGGCGCCCAGTTCCACCAACTGGGCGTCGCCCTGAATCGTCGAGAACTGCTGCCACCACACCCAATCGGTGATCGCGGCCCGCAGGTCGGCCGCGTACGGCGCGGTGTAGGCGCGGTACAGCGCCGCGGACTCCTGCAGCCGGCCGTAGGCGGCCAGCTTCTCGAGGTGCGCGGTCCGATAGGTCTCACCCGTCGTCTGCATCAGCGGTCTGATCGATTCCATCCACGCCTTGCCGATGGCCGCAGGATCCGGCGGGACCAGCTGAACGGGCTGTGGTGGCAACGCCTCATGCAGCTGCGCGTCTGGCCACTCCGCCAGCTTCGCCGCCGCCTCGGGTGCGATGACCTCCAAACGGGTGCGACCCTTCATCAAGCCGTCCGTCGGAATGTCCTCGGGCGGAATGACTCTCGTCTGCAGGCTGCCTGCGAACGGCTGCACTTCTTGCTCGGTGCCGATGACCACCTTGAGCGTCTTCTCGTGGAAGGTGCACCACGCCTGCAACGCGACGAACGGCTCACGAACCCAGCGGCCGCGCTGACCGGCCGGGATGCGCTCGTCGGCACTGACGAAGATGACCTGCGACGGTAGGCACATTCCGTCTGGAATGAACGACACCCCATAGGAATTCGCGGCGATGATCTCGCCGTCGGTCGTCACGCCGACCGCCCACACGAAGTTCCATGCCATCGGCGGGATCGACGGCGGTGCATGCAACGCCGCGGCAATCCGCTCGGCGAACTGCACATCCGCGTCGCCCGCCGACTTCCGGACCAGACCGGCCCGGGCAGCGGCCGCCATTGCGTCGCGCTCGGCGCGCGCCGCCGTCACCGGGATCGGAGCCGCCGCAGCGGCGTTCTGCTGCTGGTTGGCTGACATGGGTGCGACGCCTGGACCTGCACCTGCGGCACCTGTAGCTGGCTGGGCGACTGGCGCGGCTGGGGACGGCGTCGGAGCCGGACCAAGCGGAGCGGCCGGTGCCGCACCGGCCGGTGCACCCGTCGGTGGCGCCGCCGCGGTGCTCGCCGACGCCTGGGACACGGGTGCGGCACCCGCGCCGCCGGTGCCGGTCGCTGCTCCACTTGCAGCCGCGGTGCCGGACGCGGCTGGAGTCTGCGTTGCTGGGTCGGGAGTCGCGAGTGACGCGGCATTCGCCGCCGCGGCCAGGGGCTGTGTCGGAAGTTGGCCGAACGGGTTCTTCGGGGTATCCGGCGCTTGCTGGCCCGTTGGCTGTCCTGTGCCTTGTCCCGTGCCTTGGCCTGTGCCCTGCTGTCCAGACCCTGGACCGCCTGGGGTTCCTGACGGACTGCCAGATGTGGCGGTTACACCGGCCGAAGCTGACGGCGCCGCGGTCGATGTCGCCCCCGACGGGGTCGACCGCGCGCCTGCCAACTGCGTGCCGCCAACTACGGAAGACGGAGCCCCACCACCTGCACCGGCAGTAGGCGACGTCCCGGGCTGGCCCGGAGGTACGGGCGTCGTCACAGTGTTGCCCGGCGTGTTACCCCCAAGAAGTTGATCAGGCTTACTCGCCTTATCCGGAGTACCGGGCAGATTATTGGTCGCAGTGTTGCCCTGGCCAGTACCGCCGAAATTATTCTCCGGCTGGTCAGCCTTGTCCTGGGAGCCCGGCAGACTATTTGTCTCAGTGTTGCCCTGTGAAAGGCCACCCATGCCACCCCCAGGGGCGGGCAACCCGCCTGGTGATCCCGGCGTCGGAATCGCGTTTGGGGCGCCGGGCTTCTGAACTTCAGGAGGCGGGGACGCGGGCGGTACTTTGCCGTCTACGCCCGGTGTGCCTAGTGGCACGTTTAATTCCTTGGCGAGGCCCGTCGCACACTTCGCTACGGCCGCGATATTTTCAGCAATGCCCCCAGCCACCATTTTCTGGATCAAACCGGTGAAGACGGCAGCCGAATTGAAAAATGCGTTGGCAGCGGAGGAATCACCAGCCCGTTCAGCAGTATGAGCGGCCGCGAGCATCACGTCGCTTGCTTTCTTGAACTCGCGGCAGCATTTCTCCACGAATTCAGCTGTCTGGTTTACCTCGTTTTTCGTCTGGACTACCGCAGCCTCAGCGCGATACATCTTCTGGGCAGCTTCGTACACGGCTTTGCATGCATCGCCATACGACCCGAGAACGCCAGTTGCGGACGCCGTCGCAAGCCTTCCAGCTTCACCTTGCCAATCGGCCAAAGCCATCCGCTGGTGAGCGTGGTGCGGAATCACCTCACCGTCGAGACGATCTCCCAAAGACATCAGACGGACGGCGATATCGTTGAGCGCATTTTCGTCAACATCCGGAAATGCTGGTCCTTCGACAGTCTTCGGGCCGTATTCACCTGGATGAAATCGCTCAATTGCCATATTGGATTGTCCTTCGACCAGAAAAAATGAGCGTGCCCAGACAACCAACCGAGGCAGTGTCGACTCGATTCTCTATCCGAACCGTCGGGCCAAAATTGAGCATCTATGCGCCGCCCCTCAACCGGCAGCGTAGTTACACGCCATCGAGACAATTCCCGGCGCGTACTGACCGGCCAGGTAGATATTCTGATCGCTCGCCTGATACGTCGACAGAGACGCAATGAATGTTCGCCGGTACTGCACGCCCAGTTGAATGAAATCCCAGATAATCGGATTGGAACTCTTGTGCGTCAGCGCTTCCAAGCTGTCCGCTGTGGACGTCATAACCGGCGCGACGGCATCAGTGAGAGAACGCTGCTCCGGCGGCCAGTTGCTCGCCGAAATTGACGGATCGCCATTGGTCCAACTCTTAAATGTTGGATTTTGTAACAGCGAGTCAAGGGTAGGACTCAAATCCGCACATATCGGGTCGGGAGATGCAAATATGCGCTGCGGGCTGGACAAATCCCCCACGGGCGCAGTTGACGCGGGTTGTGTCTGCGCTGGCACGAGCGACGCACGAGCGGCCGCAGCCCCAGAACTAATTGCGCGGCACACATAACCAATAACAAGAGACGTCGTTCCAGCGGTGAAAGCCAGGTTATTGTCGATCGGGGTGTATCGGGAGACACTGGCGGCATACGCTCGTGCGTACACAGTAAATTGTCCATACAACTCGCGCATCACCCGATGCGGAGTCATCTTGGCTAGCGGCACGGCTTGATCGGCAGCATTTTGCATTGCGTTGCCGACCGCCTCATATTGAGATTTAACGTCAGGTGTCCATGACGACGCCGGGATCGACGGATCGCGGGTCTGCCATCCCTTGTTCTCGACGTCAGCGAGCGTGTTGTTAATCGGTCCCCACGGCGCACACGACGGGTCTTCGGTGATGATGCCGACCGGCCCCTTGTCGTTGGCGCTCGCCACGTCCGGTGGTGCAACTGAAGTCGAACTGCCACCGCCACCACTGCTGTTATTGCCACCACTGCTCTTGGTGCATGAAACCGCCACCACGGCTGTCACGGCGATCACCGCAACCAGCGACACCGCCCCGATGGCCCACTTAGCGGCGCCACCCTTTTTCGGCGGAACCGGAGCAGGCCATGGCTGTTGCGGCGGCCCCCACTGCCCGCTCGGGCCGGGTTGGCCCGGCCAGCCACCCGGCTGCTGCGGCGGGGGCGCACCCCACGTCGGCGGTTGCGTCACAGATCGCCCTCCCTCAGAACTTCACAACGCAAAACAGTCAAGACCGAAAATTAGACATCAACCGCGGGATTGGCGGCATGGCGGCCGGAGCGTGGCGCAGGTGTAGAAGGCGGAACCGGTGCGCTGGGACCACTGGACGGACCCGCAGCAGCGTGCTTCTTGTCAGCCTCGGGGTCCTTCTTTTCCTCGGGCTTCTCGTCCCGCTTCTCCTCGCGGGCCTTCTCGTCGCCCGGCTTACGATCCTCCGGCTTGACCTGTTGGCCGGCTGCCCCACCGACTGCGCCGGCGCCGGCATCGCCCGGTTTGGCCCCGTCTTTACCGGCCTGGCCGGCCAGCTGCTGGACCTGCTGCCCGATCTGTTGGGCCGCCTGCATCGCCGTCTGCGGAACCGAGCCCAGCGCCTGCATGGCCTGAGCGGGCGCCTGGAACGCCTGCATCGCCATGCCCATCATCTGGCCGAACTGGCCCATCCCGCCGTCAGCGCCGCCCCCGGCCTTGCCCGCACCGGAAGTGGGATCGAGGTTCTCACCGGCCTTCTGGATCGACTGTCCGCCCGCTTCGTCCCCGGTCTGATAGGCGCTCTTGGCCGACGACACCTTGCCCGCGAAAGAATGGTCTTCGGCCTGGGCGGCCGCGACCTTCTCGTTCGCGCCATCGACCAGCGTGGGCACGTACGACGAGAGCATCAGACTGACCGGGTCACCATGCTCGGGAAGATGCACCCAACCCAGGGGCGGCACCGAAGCCGCCGACCACGACATGGTCTCCAGGTCGACCTTCAACTCACCGCTCAACGCGTCCACCCCCACTTCTGGACAGTCCCGCATCTGAGATTACCCGCACCGCCAACCCCAGTCCTGCACCAATCTTGCGCAACGCGGAGTAGCAGTTTGCTCAAATCGCCAATGACAGCAGAAAAGCGCGCTAGGCGGCCGAAGTCACGCGGTAGACGTCGTACACACCCTCGACGTTGCGCACCACGTTCAGCACGTGACCCAGATGCTTCGGATCACCCATTTCAAAAGTGAAGCGGCTGATCGCAACTCGATCGTTGGACGTGGTGACCGATGCCGAGAGGATGTTGACCTTCTCGTCGGCCAGCACCCGGGTGACGTCGGAAAGCAGTCGGTGCCGATCCAGCGCCTCGACCTGGATGGCCACCAAAAACACCGATGACGGTGACGGCGCCCATTTCACGTCGATGATGCGCTCGGCCTGCTGCTGCAGCGACGCGGCGTTGGTGCAGTCGGTCCGGTGGACGCTGACGCCACCGCCACGGGTCACGAAACCCATGATGTTGTCGCCAGGTACCGGTGTGCAGCACTTTGCCAACTTGCACAGCACACCGGGTGCGCCCGGAACCGCCACGCCGACATCGTCGTTCGTGCGGCGCCGCACCGGCATGGTGGCCGGTGTCGACCGTTCGGCAATCTCGTCGGCGGCGTCGTCGTCACCACCGAGCGTGGCGACCAGCCGCTGTACGACGTGCCGGGCCGAGACATGTCCCTCACCGACAGCGGTGTACAGCGCCGAGACGTCCGCGTACCGCAGCTCCCGCGCGAGCGCGGCCATCATTTCGGCGTTCATCAACCGCTGCAACGGCATTCCGCCGCGGCGCACCTCACGCGCGATGGCGTCCTTACCGGTCTCCAGTGCCTCTTCGCGGCGTTCCTTCGCGAACCACTGCCGAATCTTGGCCTTCGCGCGCGGCGACACCACGAACGTCTGCCAGTCGCGTGACGGTCCGGCGTTCTGCGCCTTGGAGGTGAAAACCTCGACGACTTCGCCATTTTCGAGCTTGCGCTCCAGCGCGACCAGTCGGCCGTTGACCCGGGCGCCGATGCAGCGGTGCCCGACCTCGGTGTGCACCGCATACGCGAAGTCGACGGGCGTTGACCCGGCCGGCAGTGTGATCACTTCACCCTTCGGCGTGAACACGAAAATCTCTTGCACGGCAAGGTCGTACCGCAGCGACTCCAGGAACTCACCTGGGTCGGCAGCTTCCCGTTGCCAGTCGAGCAGCTGACGCATCCACGCCATGTCGTCGATCTCGGTGGCGTGCCCGCCCGCCGGTAATCCGTTGCGGCCCTTGGCTTCCTTGTACCGCCAGTGCGCAGCGATGCCGTACTCCGCGGTGCGGTGCATGTCGATGGTGCGGATCTGCACCTCCAGCGGCTTGCCCTCGGGGCCGACGACCGTCGTGTGCAACGACTGGTAGACGCCGAACCGGGGCTGGGCGATGTAGTCCTTGAACCGCCCGGCCATCGGCTGCCACAGCGAGTGCACGACGCCGACGGCGGCGTAACAGTCCCGGATCTCGTCGCAGAGGATGCGCACACCGACCAGATCGTGGATGTCGTCGAAGTCGCGGCCCTTGACGATCATCTTCTGGTAGATGGACCAGTAGTGCTTCGGCCGGCCTTCGACCGTCGCGTTGATCTTCATCGCGAGCAGCGAATTGGCGATCTCGGCACGGACTTTCGCCAGATAGGTGTCGCGGGACGGCGCCCGGTCGGCGACCAGCCGCACGATCTCCTCGTACCGCTTGGGGTGCAGGATCGCGAAGGACAGGTCCTCGAGCTCCCACTTGACGGTGGCCATTCCGAGGCGATGAGCAAGCGGCGCAATGACTTCCAGCGTCTCGCGCGCCTTGCGGGCCTGCTTCTCCGGTGGCAGGAACCGCATGGTGCGCATGTTGTGCAGCCGGTCGGCGACCTTGATGACCAGCACGCGGGGATCGCGCGCCATGGCGATGATCATCTTGCGGATGGTCTCGGCCTCGGCGGCCGACCCCAGCACCACCTTGTCCAGCTTGGTGACACCGTCGACCAGGTGGCCGACCTCGGTGCCGAACTCGGCGGTGAGCGCCTCGAGCGTGTAGCCGGTGTCCTCGACGGTGTCGTGCAGCAGCGCGGCCACCAGCGTCGTGGTGTCCATGCCGAGCTCGGCCAGGATGTTGGCGACGGCCAGCGGATGGGTGATGTACGGGTCACCGGACTTGCGCAGCTGCGGCGCGTGCCGCTCCTCGGCAATGTCGTAGGCGCGCTGCAGGATCGCCAGGTCGGCCTTCGGGTAGTACTCCCGGTGCACCGCGACCAGCGGCTCGAGGACGGGGTTGACCAGGCTTCGCTGCGCGGTCATCCGGCGGGCGAGCCGGGCACGTACGCGCCGGGATGCGCTGACGGTGCCTTTGGCGGCCTCCAGTGACACCCCCGGCGGCGGCTCGGGCGGCGCCGACTGGACCTGCGTCACCTTGTCGTCAGCCAACGCCGCACACCTCCTACACCTGGTTTGTCGAGAATAGACCCTCAGACTAAGTACAGGCTGGTGACCGGTAGCGGTTCCAAGACATCGCGTCCACCCAGGCCGTTCAGCTCCAGCACGACAGCGGCCGCCGTCACCGTCGCACCTGCCGCCTGCAGCAGACGGACCGTCGCAGCAACCGTTCCGCCGGTAGCGAGTACGTCGTCTATCACGACAACGCGCCGGCCGGTCAGATCGATCCCGTCGGCAGGTATCTCCAGCGTGGCTGTGCCGTACTCCAGTGCGTAGGACTGAGTGTGTACCGGCGGCGGCAACTTCCCGCCTTTGCGGACCGCCAGGACGCCGGTACCCAACCGGGTCGCGACGGCGGCGCCCAGCAGGAAGCCGCGGGCATCGATGCCGGCGACCAGGTCGACGCCGTCGGCCACCTCGGCCAGCGCGGCCGTCACCGCCGCCAGCCCGCGGCCGTCGGCGAGCAACGGCGTCAGATCCTTGAACTGGATGCCGGGCTCCGGGAAATCCGGTACCTCACGGACCAGTTCGGCGAAGAGGGTGTTCAGGTCGGTCACTTGCTCCCCCAGCGGTCCATGTTCCAGCCGGCGCCCCACCGCGTGGGGTTGGCACGCACCAACGTCAGGTCTTTCGTCACCAGCAGTGTCCGCTGCTGGCGGTACAGCGGCAAGGTCGGCACGTCGCCCCACAGCACGCCGGCTCCCTCACCGAGCAGACGCGCCTGTTCCTTGGGATCGGTGGTCACGGCAAGTGCGGCGATGACGCCGTCGACGCGTTCATTGGCATAGCCCGACAGGTTGTTGCCGTTACCACTGTGCAAGGCGTACGAATCCACCACCGACGAACCGCTGGAACTGCTGCCCGCAGCTCCCCCGCCGCCGGAGAGGAGTACGTCGATGTCGTTGGCCCGCAGGCTTTGTGCGCCCACCGTCGGCGAGGCCACCTCCTGCACGGTGATGCCCGCAGCGGCGCACGATTTGGTGATCGCGGCGACCGCCGAGGCCAGCCGGGCATTCGGCCCGCGATACCCGATCCGCACCGTCAGGGGCTGATTGCCTGCCGCAGCGCGCGCCCCGTCCACATCGGCGGCACCGAATTGCCCACTTGCGTCGACGTTTTCGGCCACCACCAGGGAATCGTCCGAAGCGGTGTTCAGGCGGGCGTTGCTGACGTAGACGCCGACCGCGGCGGCGATGGCGTCCCGCGGCGTACACAGCGCGACGGCACGCCGCATACCGGGATCGGCCAGCGCGCCCTGGGCCCCGAAGATCAACTGCTGAATGTCATCGGACGCGCTGTCCGTGCGCACGTAGCTCGCCGGCACATCGTCCTTGCCGATAACGCCGGCGGCGATGTCGACGACCTCAACCTTGCCCGATTTGATCCGGCTCGCGATGTCGGCACCGCGGGGCGACACCGTGATCTTGCCGATCACCGGCTTGGCGCCCCACCATTTGTCGTTGGCCGCCAACGTGATCGAGCCGTCCTTGGCCACCGACGCCAGCTTGTAGGGACCGGCCGACGGGAACCGTTTGAGGTCCGCATCGGGCTTTAGATCCCACGTGGTGTTCCAGGCTTCGGCGATCTTCTCGATGGTCGGCGCGTCGCCGCTCTGCAGAGCCTTCGTCACGCCGCCGTCGCCGAGCCCGAGAGTGTCGTCCAGCACGTGCGCCGGCAGCAGAGACGTCGCCGCGAACAGTTGCCCGTAGTCGGTGATGTCACGGTCGCGGACGAAAGTGACCCTGGCTCGCTTCTGACCCGGGGTGCAGTCGACGACCGCCACGTCGCTGTACCCGGCGCGGCTGGCCGCGTCGAACGCCGGGAACTGCCCCGACTGCGCGGCCCAGGCCAGCACCATGTCGTCACACGTGACCGGCTTGCCGTCCGAGTAGACGGCACTGTCGTTGATCTTGTAGTCGAGCGTCAGCGGAGCCCGACCCATCACCGAGACGGTGCCGAAGTCGCGGTCGGCGACCACCTGCCCGTCGGGCCCACGAAAGTTGAACCCGGTCTGCACCCGCGAAAATGCCTGCGGCGCACCAGAAGCCGCGCCGATGACGGAGGCGGTGTTGTAGGTAGGCAGCGCGCCGTCGACCACGTAGTCGACGGCGTCCGCCGCACTGTCACAACCGGACAGGCCGAAACCGGCCACCAACATCACCGCACCGGCCAAGGCGGTTCGGCGGAACCGGGCGGGCACGAGGGCTAGCCCCGGGCGTTTCGCTTACCCGACGGCTTACCGGTGGGCCGCAACGGCTTGGCCCCCGGAGCCGGCTTTTCCGGTGCGTCCACCGCACCGACGGTCACCTCGTCGCCGCTGGTAACTCCCCGCTCGATCGAAGACTTGCGGCGGTTGAGCACCCGGCGGGTGTGGTTCTTCACCAGGTCGGTCCGCTCGCGCATCGACACCAGCAGCGGGGTGGCGAAGAAGATCGACGAGTAGGTACCGACGATGACACCGACCAGCTGCACCAGCGCCAGGTCCTTGAGCGTGCCCACGCCCAGCAGCCACACCGCGACCACCATCAGCGAGATGATCGGCAGTGCCGAGATGAGGCTGGTGTTGATGGACCGCATGAAGGTCTGGTTGACCGCCAGGTTCGCCTGCTCGGCGAAGGTCCGGCGGGTCGTGTGCTCGAAGCCGTGGGTGTTCTCCTCGACCTTGTCGAACACGATGACGGTGTCGTACAGCGAGAAGCCGAGGATCGTCAACAGACCGATGACGGTGGCCGGCGTGACCTCGAACCCGACGAGCGAGTACACGCCCGCCGTGCTCACCAGGTCGAAGGCCAGCGAGGCCAGCGCCGCCAGCGCCATATAGCGCTCGTAGCGAATGGTGATGTAGATCGAGACGATGACGATGAACACCACCAGCGCGATCAGCGCCTTCTTGGTGATCTGATCACCCCAGGTCGACGACACGGCCGAGTCGCTGATCACGGCCTTCGACGCCTTGCCGTCCTCGCCCTTCGGCTGGAACTCGTCGAACAAGGCGTTGCGCACCTTGTCGGTATCGGCCGTAGAAAGCGTCCCCGTACGGATTTGCAGGGTGGCCGAGTCGCCATTGCCGACGCGAACCACCGACTCCGGAGCATGGCCGAGCGTCTTGCTGAAGACGTCCTCGACAGCCTGCGGCGTGGCGGTGGTGGAAACGCCCACCACCGGCATCGCGATCTTCGTCCCGCCCTCGAAATCGATACCGAAGTTGAAACCACGGATCAGGATGCTGGCGATCATGACCAGCATGATCACTCCGCTGATCGCGTACCACATGCGACGCTTGCCGATGACCTCGAAGGCGCCGGTGCCGGTGTAGAGGCGGACGAAGAATCCGTGCCGCGGCAGGTTGCCGCCCTGTTCAGCGGCAGCGGTCTCCTCGATCTCGGTGGCCGAATCTTCTTCGGTCGCAGCCGATTCGGTCAGTTCCAGATCGGTGTCGTCAGTTGAATGCTTCGACATGTCGGTGTTACCCCTGTCCCGTCAGGCTGGCCGCTCGCCGCTCGCGCGCAATCTGCTGCACGGCGCCGAGACCGTTGTACGCAGGCTTGGCCATCCGGGCCGACTTGGATGCCAGGAAGACCAGCGGCCAAGTCACCAGGAACACCACCACGATGTCGAGGATCGTGGTCAGGCCCAGGGTGAAGGCGAAGCCCTTCACCTGGCCGACAGCCAGGATGTACAGCACCAGGGCGGCCAGGAAGGTGACCGCGTTACCCGACACGATGGTCTTGCGGGCCCGGGCCCAACCGCGTGGCACGGCGGAGCGGAAACTGCGTCCCTCGCGGATCTCGTCCTTGATGCGTTCGAAAAACACCACGAACGAGTCGGCCGTCGTACCGATACCGATGATCAGACCCGCGATACCTGCCAGGTCCAGCGTGTAGTTGATGTACCTGCCCAAGAGCACGAGGATCGCGAACACCATGGCACCCGACGCCACCAGTGACAGCGCGGTGAGTATGCCGAGGACGCGGTAGTAGGCCAGCGAGTACAGCAGCACCAGTCCGAGGCCGATGAGACCGGCCCAGAGACCCGCGCGCAGCGACGTCAGCCCCAGGGTGGCCGACACCGTCTCCGCCTCGGAGGACTCGAACGACAGCGGCAGCGAGCCGTACTTCAGCACGTTGGCCAGGTCCTTCGCCGTCGAGGCGTTGAAGTGACCGGTGATCTGCGTACGTCCGCCCGGGATGGCCTCCTGGATGGCCGGAGCGCTGACCACCTGCGAGTCGAGAACGAACGCGGTCTGGGTGCCGATGTTGGCAGCGGTGAACGTGGCCCAGACGTCGGCGGCCTTCTCCTTGAACGTCACGTCGACGACGTACTCGCCCTGCTGCTGGTTCAGACCCGACGACGCGTCCTTGATCTCGTCACCGCTGATGATCGACTTGTCCAGCAGGTAGACCTCTTTGTGGTCCTTGGAGCAGGTCACCAGCGGCAGGTTTGGGTCGTCGTTGCCGGCCAGCACGTCCTGCTGGTCGCAGCGGGTGGCCTGGAACTGCAGCGCCAGCAGCTGGATCTGCGGCTGAGTGCTCTGGCGCAGGGCCTTCTCGTCGGCGATGCGCTGGGCCAGTTCGGCCTTGGGGCCGTGCGGTCCTGGCGCGGGCGCACCAGGAGCCGGGGCACCCGGAGCGGCAGGGGCCGGAGCGGCGGGGGCACCAGGTTCAGGCGCGCCCGGAGCGGCGGGTGCCCCGGGAGCGGCCGGCTCAGGAGCCGGGGCGGCCGAGGTGTCCGACGGCGCCGGAGTCGGCTCCTCCGGGAAGGGCCGCGGCTGCGGGGCCGGGGCAGGCGCCGGAGCGGTCGATGCCGGATGCGCGGGCATGCCGGGCGTCGGCGGCGTGATCGGGGCCTCGGGCTCTGCCGGGGCGATCAGCGGCGGCATACCAGGCATACCAGGCATACCGGGCATACCGGGCATACCGGGCATCCCACCGGGTGCACCGGGCATGCCACCGGGAGCCGGAGCAGCCGGCGCGGCGGGCTTCGCGGGCTGTGCGCCCTGAGCCGGGATGACGTGCACGACGGGCCGGATGTACAGCCGCGCGGTCTGGCCCAGGTTGCGGGCCTCGCTGCCGTCCTGTCCGGGCACGGTGATGATGAGGTTCGAACCGTCGATCACGACCTCAGAACCCGAGACACCGAGCCCGTTCACACGGGAGCCGATGATCTCCTGGGCCTGGATCAGCGCCTCGCGGGTCGGCGTCGAGCCGTCAGGGGTACGTGCAGTCAGGGTGACCCGGGTACCGCCCTGCAGGTCGATGCCCAGCTTGGGCTTGGCCTGCTTGTCGCCGGTGAGAAACACCAGAAGATAGGCACCGACGAGCAGCGCCAGGAACAACGACAAATAGCGGTATGGGTGCACCGGCGCCGAAGACGATGCCACGGTTCTAGGGTCTCCTTGAGATCGGTACGTCAGCCCCGCAAAGGGTACGTGTTGGTGCGGGAATATCAGCCTTCGGTCTTCGGCGCGCCCTCTTCGACGGCAGCCGAGGACAGGTCGTCAGCGGCCTCGACCTCGGTGGTCTCGATGCGGTCGCGCACGGCCAGCTTCATCCAGGTGGTCACGACGCCCGGAGCGATCTCCAGATCGACGTTGTCGTCGTCGATCCGCGTGATGGTGCCCAGCAGACCGGACGTCGTGTGCACGCGGTCGCCGACCGTCAGCGAGTTGTGCAGGTCGATGGTCGCCTGCATCTGCTTCCGCTGGCGGCGCGACGCGAAGAACATGAACGCACCCATGACCAGGAGCAGCGGCAGAAACACAACCAAATCCATGACAGCGAAAATCTTTCGTTCTGTTGAGTCTGTGAACAGGCACGCGAGCCGGACCAGCCGATCGCCGTGCCGCGGTAGTGACCAGTGTGCCATCACGGGCGTCCGTGCCCGCAACCGGCGACGAACTAACGGGTGGCGGGATACCCGACCGGCAGCAGCACGTCGCCCGAGGTGGTGCGGAAGTAGACCTGCCATTGGTAGTAGCCCGCGAACGCGGCCGGATCGGCGGCCAGCACCGCCGCATAGTCGTTGACGGCGCGGACGTACGCGCCGGAATGGTTGTAGTGATGCAGGGCGCCGTCGCGATCGCCGGCGAAACCGTTGGCCGCCAGGTAGCGACCGGCCGCCAGGATGGAATCACGCGGCGAGCGGATGTCACCGGAGCCGTAGGAGGCGAACGTCGACGGCAGGAACTGCATCGGTCCCTGCGCCCCGGCGGTGCTGTCGCCGTTGATCCGCCCGAACCGGGACTCGATGAGGTTGATCGCCGCCAGGTAATTCCAGTTGACACCGGAGGCCGTTTGGGCCTCGCGGTAGTAGCCGAGCAGTTCGTCGGCAGGCGCCGGCGGCTGGATGGTCCATGGCGGGAGCGTGTCGCGCGGTGGTGTCATCCCGGCCAGCTGTCGACCGGCGTCGACGTTGTTGTTGTACGCCCCGGCCAGCGCGGGCGGGATGCGCGGCGCGATGACCGTATCCCACTCCGGATGCCTGGCGATCTCGCGATACGCCACCTGCTGCCGGTGCGCAGCGTCGATCAATGCGGGTTCCGGCGTCGACGGATCGCGTACGGCCTGTTCGTCGGCGACGAGGGTGTCGGCGAGTTGTACCGGATCCGGCGGGTCCGCAACGGCTTCGGCGGAGCCGGCGAACGCCAGCACGATGGCGGCGACCGTGGCCGCCCACCGACGGATCACCTCAGCGTCACGATCACCAGCAGTACAACGGCGATCGCCGGGAAGAGGCCCTGCGTGATGGCCGCGCGCGCCTTGTCCGGCGAGGACAGCAGCAGCACCAACGCCGCGGCCAGCATCGAGCCCACTCCGGCGAAGATCAGGGCGACACCAACGCCGCAGTGACCCAACGTGATTGCCGCGATACCGACGGCGGTGACGATGGCCAGGAACAGGTTGTAGAACCCCTGGTTGAAGGCCAGCTCTTTGGTGTCCACTGCCTGTTGCTCAGTGAGTCCGAACGTGGCCCTGGTTCGCGGCGAGGTCCAGGTGAGTGACTCCATCACGAAGATGTACACGTGCAACAGCGCGGCCAGGCCGGCAACGATCAACCCTGCAGTCAGCATGGGTCCTATTCAAACAGTCCGGCCTGTCCAAGTCCGTTTATCGGTGGCTGCAGTCCCAGATGTGTCCATGCCTGCGGGGTGGCCACGCGCCCCCGCGGCGTCCGGGCGATCATCCCGGCCCGCACCAGGAACGGCTCGCACACCTCCTCGACGGTGGTGGCCTCCTCCCCGACCGCGACCGCCAGCGTCGAGACACCGACCGGACCGCCGCCGAAACTCTTTGTCAGCGCGGTCAATACGGCCCGGTCCAGACGGTCCAGGCCGAGTTCGTCCACGTCGTACACCGCGAGGGCGGCCTTGGCCACGTCCCGGGTGATGACGCCGTCGGCACGAACCTCGGCGTAGTCACGGACCCGGCGCAACAGCCGGTTCGCGATACGCGGTGTGCCGCGGGACCGCCGGGCCACCTCGGCGCCGGCTTCGGCACCGAGTTCGATGCCGAGGATGCCGGCCGAACGGGCCAGCACCCGCTCCAGCTCAGGCGGTTCGTAGAAGTCCATGTGGGCGGTGAAGCCGAACCGGTCACGCAGCGGGCCGGTCAACGCTCCCGAGCGGGTCGTCGCGCCGACCAGGGTGAACGGCGCGACCTCCAGCGGAATCGACGTCGCACCCGGACCCTTGCCGACCACCACGTCGACCCGGAAGTCCTCCATGGCGAGGTACAGCATCTCCTCGGCGGGCCGGGCGATGCGGTGGATCTCGTCGATGAACAGAACGTCGCCCTCGACCAGGTTGCTGAGCATTGCGGCCAGGTCGCCGGCGCGCTCCAGGGCCGGGCCGGAGGTGACGCGCAGCGACGAACTCAGCTCGGCGGCGATGATCATGGCCAGCGAGGTCTTGCCGAGGCCGGGTGGTCCGGACAGCAGGATGTGGTCAGGGGTCCCGCCGCGGTTCTTCGCGCCTTCGAGAACCAGCTGCAGCTGCTCACGCACCCGGGGCTGGCCGATGAATTCGCGCAGCGACTTGGGCCGCAGGCTGGCGTCGACGTCACCCTCGCCGACAGTCAGCGCGGGTGAGACGTCCCGCTCGTCGGGCTCGGTACCGTCGTCCTCGAACCGGCTCACTTCTTACCCAACATCGACAGCGCCGCCCGCAGCGCGGTGGCGGTGTTGGCCTCGGGATCGTCGGCCAGCACCTTGTCGGTGGCCTCCTCGGCCTGTTTGGCCGGAAAGCCAAGTCCGATAAGCGCTTCCACGACCGGCCCGCGGATGGAGTGCCCACCGGCGACGCCGGCGCCGGCGCCCGCCGTCGCGCCGATCTTGTCGCGCAGTTCCAGCACCATCCGCTCGGCGCCGCGCTTGCCGATGCCCGGCACCCGGGTCAGGGCGGTGACGTCACCGTCGGCCAGCGCCTGCCGCAGGGTCGGGGCGTCGTAGACCGCGAGGGTCGCCAGCGCGATCTTGGGGCCGACGCCGGACACGCCGAGCAGGACGTTGAACAAGTCGCGGGCGTCGGAGTCGGCGAAGCCGTACAGCGTCTGGGAATCCTCGCGCACGATCATCGCGGTGATCAGCCGCGACTCGGTGCCGCGACGCAGCGTGGACAGAGTCGCCGGGGTGGCCATGATCTTGTAGCCGACGCCGGCGGCCTCGATCACCGCGTGATCGAGTGCGATGTCGATAACCTCGCCACGGACCGATGCGATCATGCGCGCGCCGCCTTCACCTTCGCTGCGTACTGCTTCTTGAACTCGGCGGCCTTGGCCTCCGCCTCGGCCATCCGGGCGATCATGGGCGCCCGCCAGCAGTGGCAGATGGCCAGAGCCAGCGCGTCGGCGGCGTCAGCCGGAGTGGGCTTCTGTTGCAGCCCAAGGATTTTCATGACCATGGTGGTGACCTGGGCCTTGTCGGCACGACCGTTACCGGTGACCGCGGCCTTCACCTCGCTGGGCGTGTGGAAGTGCACGTCGATGCCCCGCCGCGCGGCGGCCAGAGCGATGACGCCACCCGCCTGCGCGGTACCCATGGCGGTGTTGGCGTTCTGGTTGGCGAACACCCGCTCGATGGCGATGACATCGGGACGGTGGATGTCCATCCAATGCTCGACGGTGTCACTGATGGCCAGCAACCGGCGGTGCAGCTCGGCATCAGACGGAGTGCGCACCACGTCGACGTCGAGCGCGGTGACCTTGCGCCCCGTGCCACCCTCGATCATCGAGAGGCCACAGCGCGTCAGACCGGGGTCGACGCCCATTACCCGCACGCCCACTCCTCACTAGGTCCCGAACAGCTGTTCGATAGCTTAGCGGGCGGCGGCGACAGTTCCCGCGAGGGACACGCCCCAGATGCGTGCGGGCACGTGACACAGTGGATCCATGCGGGTCGTCATCGCGGGTGGGCACGGGAAAATCGCCTTATTGCTGGAGCAACTGCTCGCCGGCCAGGGCGACACGGCAGCCGGGCTGATCCGCAATCCGGCGCAGGCGCGCGACCTCGAAGCGATCGGCGCCATCCCGATAGTGCTCGATCTCGAGCACGCATCGGTGGCCGACGTCGCGGCACAACTGGCTGGTGCCGACGCCGTGGTGTTCGCGGCCGGCGCCGGCCCGGCCAGCGGCGCCGAACGTAAGCAGACGGTGGATCGGGACGCGGCGATCCTGCTCGCCGACGCGGCCGAATCCGCCGGGGTCACGCGCTACGTGATGGTCTCGGCGATCTCGGCCGACGACCGGAGCCTGGACCCGGGCTACGACCCGGTGTTCCGCGCGTACATCCGCGCCAAATCGGAGGCCGACGCCGACGTGCGAGCCCGCACCGGATTGGCGACGACGATCGTCCGGCCAGGACGGCTCACCGACGAACCCGGCACCGGCCGGGTGCGCATCGCGGAGACCACGGGCCGCGGCAGCGTTCCGCGCGGAGATGTCGCAGCCGTTCTCCTGGCGGTACTGGATGCGCCACAGACCGCCGGGCGGACATTCGAGCTGATCTCCGGGGACACCCCGATCACCACAGCACTCGGCTGACCGGATTCACCGGGCGACGAGCGGACCTCCGGCGGCCCGCCACTGAATGAGCCCGCCTGTCATGTTCACGGCCTCGAAACCGTTCTCCACCAACAGATTTGCCGCACCAGCGGACCGGATGCCACCGGTGCAGAAGGTGATGAGCAGGCGATCGTCCGGGAGTTCGAGGCACCCGCCGGGCAATGCTTCCAATGGCAGGTGCACGGCACTCGGGATGTGCACCCGATTCCACTCGAAGGCGCGGCGCACATCAACGACCAACGCACCCTCGCCGACGAGACGAAGCGCTTCGACTGCCGTGACCGCCGGCGGTCGCCGCAGATAATGGCGGATGCTCACACGTACCTCGATCCAGGGTGCACGACCATCAGTACAACGACGACCACCCACAGCAGGTTGAACAGACCGGTCACCATGCCGAGGGACCGCAGTTCGGCGGCGCTGCCCGGCGCGGCGAGTGCCTTGCGCTGACGCGGCGCGATCTGGGCCGCGAGCAGTCCCCCGGCGATGGCCGTGAGCACCATCGCCGCGATGATCCACACCTCGGTCGAGCGCCCTTGAACACCGGCGAGCGCGAGGCCGAGGACCGGTACCGCGAGCGCCAGCACGCCGTAGACCCGGGTGATCCGATGCAACAGGCGCGCGACACCGTCGTTGCGATCGGGGTCCGCCGAGGGACCGCCGACGGGCGCGTATCGGGGAAACAGGCTGGTGGCCACGGCAATTGGCCCGACGAAGAGAATGCCCGCCACCACATGGACGGACAGCAGCAACGCTTGCATAACCTTCAGCCTAACTGAAGGTTATGGCGAAACGGATGTGACCCGTCTCAGGTACGCACGGAGCGCCTCGGTCAGTTCGGGATGTTGCGCCGCGAACTCGGCGTCCAGATCGGTCACGACGTCCGCGGCGCGCTTCAGCAGCGACTCCCCCGCGGGTGTCACGCGCAACGTGGAGGCAGCACCGGCATGTGCGGTGCCGTCGTCGACGAGACCCGCTTCGACGAAGGCCGCGACGGCTGCGTGCGCACTCTGCACCGTGATACGTGAGCGCCGGGCGAGTTCACTGAACGAGATTCCGGCGCTGCCCCGGATGTGCCCCAACAGCCCGTACTTGCGCGTCGTCAGACCGAGAGGCTTCAGGGCGTCGGCGAATGCGGCGTCCCACACGCGACTGACCGTCAACAGCGCGACGGTCGGGCTGAACGGCGGCGGCTCGGGCATGCTCGGCAGGCTACCGCCGGAGCGGCTATTCCTCGTCGAGCTGCGCGGCGACGTCGTCCGGGATCTCGACGTTGGTGTAGACGTTCTGCACGTCGTCACTGTCTTCGAGCGCGTCGACGAGCTTGAACACCTTGCGGGCACCTTCGAGGTCGACCTCGACGGACACCGACGGCTGGAAGCCGGACTCGGCAGAGTCGTAGTCGATGCCGGCGTCCTGCAGCGCGGTGCGGACCGCGACCAGGTCGGTCGGCTCACAGATGACCTCGAACGCCTCGCCGAGATCGTTGACCTCTTCGGCGCCGGCATCCAGGACGGCCATCAGCACGTCGTCCTCGGTCTTGCCGTTCTTCTCGAGGGTGATGACACCCTTGCGGGAGAACAGGTAGGACACCGAACCCGGGTCGGCCATGTTGCCGCCGTTGCGGGTCATCGCGACCCGGACCTCGCCGGCGGCGCGATTGCGGTTGTCACTCAGGCACTCGATGAGCACGGCGACACCGTTGGGCCCGTAGCCCTCGTACATGATGGTCTGCCAGTCCGCGCCACCGGCTTCTTCGCCGGCACCGCGCTTGCGCGCGCGCTCGATGTTGTCGTTGGGAACCGAAGTCTTCTTGGCCTTCTGAATGGCGTCGTACAGCGTCGGGTTACCGCCGGGGTCGCCGCCACCGGTACGCGCGGCCACCTCGATGTTCTTGATCAGCTTGGCGAACTCTTTGCCCCGGCGCGCGTCTTTGACGGCCTTCTGATGCTTGGTAGTCGCCCACTTGGAATGGCCGCTCATGCGTGTACGCCCTCTTTCTGGTGAAACTTCAATTGACCAGTTTACGTGGGCGAGTCACAAGGCCTGCGCAGGCGGGGACCGCAGCGCGGCATTCGACGCACTCAGTCCGCACGATCAGTTTCCGTCGAAGCAGATCACCTGTTTCGCAACCGACTTGACCAGCGATTTGCAGGGGAACGCCGTCCCAGGTCCCATGAAGACCGTCAACCTACCCTCCGAACCCCGCTGAAGGATCACGGTGCCCGTCTCGAGTTGGACGTCGTCACGTTTGATCCTGGCCACGTACCAGCCCGCTCCTGCTTCGTCGATATCCGTGACGTGGAACAGCGGCCGGCCGTTCTTGAATATTCCGGCCGTGTCGGAGCGTTTCAGCGCTTGAACCACGTCATCATCGGATGGCCCACTGAACGCCGACACCGCCACCGACATGGCCACGACGACCGCGATGCCGATGCCCGCCACCAGCAGCGCCTTGCCGGTCGCCACAGATCCGGTTGCCACGCCAGCTGCCGCGGCCCGGTTCCAGTCGGCGATAAGCTCGTGGTCGTAGCCCTCCTGCCGAATTCGGACGTCGGTGTAGATGAGCGCCTGGA